>JACCDQ010462330.1_pt1 | contig 39960 bp, 31 predicted proteins | sample 7446031 | NCBI WGS metagenome assembly JACCDQ01 (sample SAMN15323442, study PRJNA562643) | freshwater metagenome | isolation source: river surface water | place: USA:Blue River Watershed | collected 2017-08-17 | reverse complement strand
TGCGACGACGAGTCCATCGTCGGCACGCCGTTCTACCTGATGTCCTTCCTCGACGGCCGCGTGTTCGTCGACCAGTCGCTGCCGCAGCTGTCGGCCGCCGGCCGTGCCGACATCTACCGCGAGATGAACCGCGTGATCTCGGCCCTGCATGAGGTGGATGTCGATGCGGTCGGTCTGTCGGACTACGGCAAGAAGGAAAACTATCTGCCGCGTCAGATCACGCGCTGGTCGAAGCAGCTGAACGAATCGACGATCGCGCCGTCCGACAGCATGCGCCGGCTGATCGACTGGCTGCCGGGCGCGATGCCGGAGCAGCAGCGCGCAGCGCTGATTCACGGCGACTTCCGCCTCGATAACCTGGTGTTCCATGCGACCGAGCCGCGCATCATCGGCGTGCTCGACTGGGAACTGTCGACGCTGGGCGACCCGCTGTCGGATTTCGCGTATCACTGCATGAGCTGGCATATTCCGCACAGCCTGTGGCGCGGCATCGCCGGGCTCGATCTGGCGTCGCTTGGCATTCCGGACGAGGCGACCTATCGTTCGTGGTACGCGCAGAAACATGGCGCGATCGACGATAGCGCATGGCGCTTCTATCTGGCGTTCAATCTGTTCCGCATGGCGGCCATCCTGCACGGCATCGCCGAGCGCGCGCAACAGGGCAATGCGAACTCGGCCGACGCGGTCGAGACGGGCAAGAAGGCGGTACCGCTGGCCGATCTCGGCTGCCAGATCGCCGGCATCTGATGCTGCGACGGGCCGGCCTGGCGACGGGCCGGTCCCTGACCCGTCTTTCAGCTGTCCCCGTCCGGTATACAACTTGTATCTGCGATGGATTTCGGGAACACTATGCGGCTTTTCCACTGACCGCGAGGCGGGCTGACGAGAGCCTGCCGCCGACCCACCTCTGATGATTTCCCCTCTCCAGCACGCCCTCCGGACCGCAGTCAAGATGGCGGCCTTGACCCTGTGCCTGTTGCTGCCCGCGCTGGCGCAGTCGGCATCGCTGAATCCCACACCCGCTGCGATCAATGCGATCGCCCGCGCATTCGGCTTCGTTACCGGGCAGGGTGTCGCGCTCGATATGCTGGCGGAAGCGCATCCACAACTGGCCGCGCAGGTGGCTGGTGCGCGCGAGTCTTTCGAGGCCTCGTTCCCCGATGTGGAAGACAAGCTGGCCAACGAGCTGCGTGCCGCGTTCGGTACAGCGTCGTTCACCAAGTTTCGGCGCGACGTGCTGGATCGCGTGATCGATTTGCAGATCAAGCAACCGAAGTCGGCCGAACAGGCACTCGCTTTCCTCGCCGAGGTACAGCGACGCTCGCAGGGGGAGGGCGTCGACCCGGAGATCCTGGATTACCTGCTGGCCGCCACCTATGCCGGTGAGCCGGCTGCCGAATTTGCCGACGGCTTTCGGCAGCGTTTCCGCACTGACGGCAGCGGCAAGGCGCAGGGCCTGCGGCTACGAATGCAGCTGCCGCGCTCCTGGGCCGGGCGGGACAGCGAGCGTCCCGGCGTCGTGCGCCGCTGGGTCAGCGAGGGAGGCAACGGCAACGCTACGATACAGCTGGACATTCGCGATGCACGTGGCTTCCGGCCGTCGAAGGACGACATCGCCCGCTTCATCGCGCAAGGCGGCGTGCGCGAGCTGGTCATCGATGGCGGTGAAGTGGTCGATGCGTCCGCATATTCGCTGGAGACGCTACCGGGTTTTTCCGCGCTGCTGCGCTCGAGTACGGAGCAGACGCCGGGCCAGCAGTCACTGTCATGGACACAGATGTATCAGGTGTTCTTTCGCGGCCAGGCGATCAGCGTGATGTGCACAGCCACTGGCAGGCCGGGCGATCCGGCATCGGCCGACCAGGGCCTGCGCCGCATACAGTCGCTGTGCCGACAGGTCGCGAGCAGCTTGATGGTGGAGCAGTTGTACGACTGAAGCGGGCATGCTCTTGTGAGCGCCTGCGACAATTCACTGTTATTCGCGTGGCGGGTTCGCGCTGTCTGCTTGCGACAGCTTGAACGCAAGCGTCGCCTCGAAGCCGCGGCCGTTCGGGAAGCAGGGGGACCGGAGCTGCAGCTGCGCGTTGCAGTGTCCGGCGATCGTCGCCACGATCGCCAGCCCGATTCCTGAACCGGGCTGGTTGTGGCTGGTCCGCACGAAGCGCCGTGTCAGTTCGCTCAATCGAGTCGGCGCAATCGCCTCACAATCGTTACGGACCACCAGCGCACCGGTTTCCAGCAATTCGACAGTGACCTCGGTTTCGGGCGTTGCATACTTCCCCGCGTTTTCAAGCAGGTTTTGGACGGCAATGCCGATCGCGTCCATGTCGCCGCGTACCCAGACGGGGGCAGCAGGAAAGCATACGGCGTCGTTTTCTGAAACCACAGATCATTGGCGAGCAGTTCGAGGATCTGTTTCAGATTGACCGGCTGCATGTTCAGCGCGACACCGGATTCGGCACGCGACAGCTGTAGCAGTTTGACCGCGGTGGTTTGCAGTCCGCGCAGCTTCTCGAGCGCTGCCTTCACGCGTTGCAATGCATCAGGCGGAAGCTCGGCTGAGCGTACAGGCCCAGCTGGCTGATCGAGCTGGCAATCGGTGTGCGCAGCTCGTGCGCGCTGTTGGCGGCCAGGCTGCGTTCGGCATCGAGCGCTTGCTTGAGTCTGCCCATCAGCGCGTTCACGGCGTCGCCGATCGGATGCAGCTCAAGCGGCAGCTTGTTCTTGTCCAGCGGCCGCAAGTTGACGCTGCGACGTTCTGCGATTTTCAGACTGACCAGCGCGAGCGACTGGCGTGCATCGCGAACACTCAGGTAGATCACCCCGATGCACAGCGGCCACAGCAGCAACAGCGGTAGCAACAGGAACTGAATGACATGCAAGAAGGTGTCGTGGCGGTGTTCGGGCGGCTCGGTGACCTGAATCAGATACTGGCGATCGTTACTGAGGTCGACGGAAAAGCGCTGGCCGCGGATGTCATGGAAGCCAGGCTCGCGAGGCGCGCCAAAGGGCGCGGCCGGCGCATTGTGTGAGCGTAGTCGCATCCGGCCTTCAGCATCGAACACCTGGTAGGTCAGGTATTCGTCATGTGCGATCGGTTTCAGTCGCTCCTCATCTTCCTGTGCATGAAGTTCGATCTGCAGCGCCGAGAGTGCCAGCAGCCGCTGCCCCAACTCCTGCAGGCTACTGTCGAACACTTCATCGGTTTCCCGCTTCACGACCCAGCCCACGCCCAGCACCACCAGCAGCCACAAGACGGTAACGGTTGTGACGATCCGGTAGTACAGGCGGCGATTGATGCTCTGGACCGCCATTCGTCAGTCCCCGGTGAAGCGGTAGCCCAGCCCGCGCACGGTTTCGATCGCATCCTTGCCGATTTTTTTGCGGATACGGCTGACATGGACCTCAATAGTATTACTGCCGACTTCGTCGTCGAAGCTGTACAAAGTGGTTTCGGGCGCTTCGCGCGTGACGATACTGTCCGGATGGGCAGCCAGTTTGTCGATGACGGCCCATTCCTTCGCGGTGAGTTCGATCAACTGGTTGTCGGCACGCAGCCAGTGCGCGAAGCGATTGATTTCAAAGCGGCCGATGCGCGTGACCGGGCTCGGGTTGCCTGCATAGCGACGCAGTACCGCATGCAATCTGGCCAGCAGCTCATCGAGGTCGAAGGGTTTGACAAGGTAGTCATCAGCACCCGCGTCAAGGCCGGCGATACGGTCGCTGATCTGGTCACGCGCGGTTGCGATCAGCACCCGCAGCCGTATACCGCGCGTGCGCAGACGCTTCAGCAGTGATATCGCGTCGCTGCAGGCAGAGAACGATCGAAGATCGCCACGTCGAAAGTCGCACTGGCCAGCGCAGTTTCGGCGGCGGCGATGGATGCCACCGCATCGACCGCGATGCCCTCGGCCCGCAATCGGGTCGCCACGACGTCGGCCAGCGATGTTTCGTCTTCCAGCAGCAAGACTCTCATGGGACAGGGCTTGGAGTGGATTTCAACAAATATGGACTATAGCGAGCGGCGCTTCAGCGGTCGGCGGCCGGCAGCACCACCCCGCGGCATTCGCCGAAGCCAATGCGCGCCGCGCCCGCTGCCTCGCAGCAGCCGCGCAGGATGATGGCGTCGCCATCCTCGAGGAAGGTGCGCTGCTCGCCATTGGGCAGCGTGATGGGCTTCTTGCCGCCTTCGGTCAGCTCGATCAGCGCGCCGGCCTGATCCGGCGTCGGGCCGGAGAGCGTGCCACTGCCGAACAGGTCGCCCGGCTGCAGGTTGCAGCCATTGACAGCGTGATGCGTGACCAGTTGCGCGATGGTCCAGTACGCATGGCGATAGCTGGTCGCGCACAGCGCGTGGCCACGCTCGCCGGCGGCGCGCATTTTCTCTGTCTGCAGCGTCACGTCGAGACGGACGTCGAAGGCGCCCTGTGCGCGGTTGGCTTCACTGTCGAGATAGGGTAGCGGCTGCGGATCATTCGCAGGACGTTCGAAGGCCACGCGGTACGGCGCCAGCGCTTCCAGCGTGACGATCCAGGGGGAGATCGTGGTCGCGAAATTTTTGGCGAGGAAGGGCCCCAGCGGCTGATATTCCCAGCCCTGAATGTCGCGCGCCGACCAGTCATTCAGCAGGCACAAGCCAAACACATGCTGCTCGGCCTCAGTGATCGGTATCGATGTGCCCGACGCATTGCCAGCGCCGATGAATATGCCTAGCTCAAGCTCGATGTCGAGCCGCTTGCACGCTCCCAGCGTTGGCTTGTCCGCGCCGGGCGGCATCAGCTGGCCTTGCGGCCGGCGGAACGCCTGTCCCGAGATGCCGATGCTGGACGCGCGGCCGTGATAGCCGATCGGAATCCACTTGTAGTTCGGCAGCAGCGGATTATCGGGGCGGAACAGCTTGCCGATGTTGGTCGCGTGATGGATCGATGTATAGAAGTCGGTATAGTCGCCGATCTGCGCGGGTAGTGCGTAGTCGACCTCGGCCATGGGGACGAGGCAGGAGGACAGCGCCTGCTGCTGCTGCGAGCCTTCACGCAGCGCGCGCGACAGCGCGAGCCGCAGCGCACTCCATGCGGCCGGGCCGAGTGCCATGAATGCATTCAGTGTGCTGGCCGAAGCCGCCTGTGCGGCTGCGGCGGCCATGTCGCTGAACAGGTTTGCCGCAGCAACGGCCGCGAGGTCGACTACCTGGTCGCCGATGGCGACGCCGCCACGGAAGGCTTCATTTGTTGCCTGACGGCGGAAGATCCCGAACGGCAGGTTCTGGATGGGGAAGTCAGTGCCGGCGACGTTGGCCGATGCGACCCAGCTGCGCAGGCTGGGGGAGTGGGTGTCGTTCAGGATGGTCATGTCAGTGCGTTCGTGGTTTTGCGAATGTGCGGTCTGCTGCGAAAGTCCTGGAATCCCGGCCTGCCCCCGGCTTGCGTGCCGGGGTGCTTCAGAACGCCGGTTGAAAAGTGGTCAGATCTAAAACCCGTCATTCCGGCGCAAGCCGGGATCCATCGTCGATCGACCACAGTGCCTATGCCGGGGATGGGTCCCAGCTTGCGCTGGGACGACGGTTGAAAAAACAGTTCATTCTTAAATTCATCATTCCGGCGCAAGCCGGAATCCAGCATCTTTTAGCTTCTCTACCGTCGTTCTCATCGTCGATAAAAACCGGTATGCCTGCGGCCGAATCAGCTCGCCATGCTGCCGTCGTGCATCCAGGCCGCATGTGCCGGCGCTTTCTTCGTGCGGCTCCATTCCTCCAGCATGTCCCACTTCACGTCGTCGAGCTTCTGGTACATCTCCGGCGTGCCGCAGTCATAGGCAAGCTCCAGCCGGTGCCCGTTCGGGTCGAAAAAGTAGATGCTCTTGAAGATCGTATGGTCGGTCGGCCCGATCACCTCGATGCCGGCGGCTTCGAGCTTCGCCTTGGTGGCCAGCAGTGTTTCTTTCGAATCCACTTTCAGCGCCAGATGCTGCACCCAGGCCGGCGTATTGCGGTCGCGGTCCATCGGCGGCTGGCTGGGCAGCTCGAAGAAGGCGAGGATGTTTCCATTGCCCGCATCGAGGAAGATGTGCATGTACGGATCCGGCGCCTTGGTGGACGGCACTTCGTTCTCGGCGATCGCCAGCACGAACTTCATGCCTAGGTGCGTGGTGTACCAGTCGACGGTCTCTTTCGCGTCCTTGCAGCGGTACGCGACATGGTGGATGTTCTGAATCAGCATGAGGTCTCCGTACGGCTTCAGGTTGAGGCGGTGCCGGCGCGCGCCAGCGCCATCGCTTCGCGCAGCACGGCGATGTCGCCGATATGGTTGGACAGAATCAGGATCAGCTTCGCATTCACCTGCGCGCTCTGCTCGTCGGACAGGCCGCGATGCAGGTCGATCAGGCTTTGATAAAAATCGTCACCCGGCGAGAAGTCGCGGAAGTAGCGTTTGCCTTCCTCGCGAAAATTCGGTTCGAGAATCAGGGGCATCGGTTTTACTCCTCGATGAAATTGCCAGTGGCCCGTGCCACGGCAGCGACCACGCGCGACACTTCGGTTTCACGCCAGCGCGCGGCCACATGCTGGTCCGGACGAATCAGGTACAGCGTGCCCGGCATCGCGTCATAGCGCGTGAACGCCATGCCGTCACTGTCGACCACGGTTTTCAGCCGGCAGCGGCCGGCCCTGCGCGCGATCACCAGCGGCTCGACGGGAATGGTTGCCTCGCTCATGCGCTGTAACTGCAGCTGCATGCCCTCCGGGATGGCCGCAGCATCGTCGCAGAAGTACAGTGCCTGGAAGCGGCCGCCGACCTGATCGATCAGCCAGCCTGGCTGGCCATCGATGCTTACCGGCGCATCATCCATCGGCGCGCCCGGTACCATGTCACCGGCGAAGTTTTCGCAATCCGGTGTGTTCAGTGACGATTTGGTCAGGAAGGTCGGCACCGACAGCCGGCCCGAATTGACCAGCTTGCGGGCGAACGGCAGCTCGCGCGACAGCTCCAGTACCGCGTTGCGGAAGGTCTTGCTGACCGCGCCCTTGGGCGTGATGAAATCGGTCGAGCGCGTCGAGTTGAGGATGTTTTCATCGGCGCCGTAGACGCGCTCCTCGCTGTAGGTGTCGAGCAGGCGCAGCGGCGCGCGGCCGTCCATGACCAGCTTGAGTTTCCAGACCAGGTTGTCGCTGTCCTGCACGCCGGAATTCGCGCCACGCGCGCCGAATGGCGACACCTGATGCGCGGCGTCGCCGGCGAACAGGCAGCGGCCATGGCGGAATTCATTCATGCGCCGGCACTGGAAGGTGTAGACGCTCACCCATTCGAGCGTGAACTCGCGGTCGTCGCCGAGCATGGCCTGGATACGCGGAATGACCTTCTCGGGCTTTTTCTCTTCGTCAGGGTCGACATCCCAGCCGAGCTGGAAGTCAATCCGGTAGACGTCATCGGCCTCGCGATGCAGCAGCACCGACTGGTTCGGATGGAAGGGCGGATCGAACCAGAACCATCGCTCGGCAGGGAAGTCGGCCTTCATGATCACGTCGGCGATCAGGAAGCGGTCCATGAATACCTTGCCTTCGATATCGAGCCCGAGCAGGGTGCGTATCGGGCTGCGCGCGCCGTCGCAAACCACCAGCCAGTCGGCCTCGAGCGCGTAGATGCCGTCCGGTGTCTCGACCTGCAGGCTGACATGGTCGTCATGCGTCTGCACCGCCGTTACCTTGTTCTTCCAGCGGATCGTGACGCCAGCATCCAGCGCGCGCCGCACCAGGTAGTCCTCGAGGTAGTACTGCTGCAGGTTGACCATGCCCGGGCGCTTGAAGCCGGGCTGCGGACGCAGATTGAAGTTGAACACTTCGTCGTCACGGAAGAAGGTGCGGCCGACATCCCAGCCGACGCCCTTGGCAACGACCGGATCGCCACAGCCGAGGCGGTCGAGAATCTCGCGCGTGCGCTTGGCGTAGCAGAGACCGCGCGAGCCGACCGACACGGTATCGTCATCGTCCAGCAGCAGCACCGGGATGCCGTGCTGGCGCGCGTCGATCGCAGCGGCCAGCCCGACCGGGCCGCAGCCGATCACCACCAGCGGATGGCGCTTCACCGCGCCGCCGTCGAGCTCAGGCGGTCGCGTGTACGGGAACTTCTGATAGGTGTAGGTCTGATGCATCCGAATCTCGTCCGTGTCGTCCGTTGGTTACTGTTGCAGCGCGTGCCACATCTCCTTGTCGCGCTCGGCGGTCCAGATACGCGGATGCTTGATGCCGCTGGCTTCATCGACCGCCCGGGTCACGTCGAACGGCAGGCAGTGCTCGTAGATAAAGACATGGCCGAACTTGTGGTCCATCTTGCTGCGCGTATGTTTCATCGCACCCTTCAGGTCGAGACCCTGGGCGACGGCTTCCTTCGCGGACGACAGCAGCGTGCTCACGAAATCTTTCGTGTAGTCGAGTCCGGCATTGACTTCGGCCGGATTCAGCAGCGCCGGACCGCGGCCCGGGACCAGCTTGTCGGCGCCCATGGCGCGCAGCGTCTCTAGCGTTTGCGGCCATTCCTCCAGCTGCGCATCGCCGGTGTAGGCGGCAGCGTCGTATTCGACCAGGTCGCCGGAGAACAGCACCCTCTCCGACGGAATCCAGACGATGGTGTCGCCCTTCGTATGGCCCATGCCGACGTGCATGATCTTGACTTCGAGCTTGCCCATAAAAACCGTCAGTTCGCGGTCAAACACCAGTGTCGGCCAGGTCAGGCCAGGCACGGTTTCGACCCCGGCGAACAGACGCGGGAAACGGTCGATTTCCGAGTGCATGTCCTGCTCGCCGCGCTCGACGATCATTTCGTAGGTGCCCCGCGATGCGATCACCTGTTCGGCGCCTTCCTTGAAGTAGGCCGATGCGCCGAGCACGCGCACCGCATGGTAGTGGGTCAGCGTGACGTACTTGATCGGCAGGTCGGTGATCTCGCGGATGTGCCTGATCAGCGCCTGCGCCATCGCCGGCGTGGCGGTGGTGTCGATCACCATCACCGCATCATCGCCGACGATGACGCCCGAGTTCGGATCGCCTTCGGCCGTGTAGGCATAGGCATGGTCGGACAGCTTGATGAAGCTGGTCTTCTTTTCCTGCAGATCGCCCTGGGAGGCGAATTTTTTTTCGGTCATGGCAGTTCCTTTCAAGGCCAGCGTTCTGAGCAGCGTTTGCGGTGATTGTCCCGGCTGACGGCGGAGGCAAGTGTTTAGAGCCTGTCTCGTTTGGTTGATGGCAAGGTGGCAGTCCCGCAGACAGTACAGCCGTACGGCAAGGGACTGCCAACGCCGCCAGCGGCCAAACGAGACAGGCTCTGCATGGTGCATGGGCCGTCGGTCTTCATGCAATACCGGGTCTGCGCCGGTGCCGGGATTGGGCGTCATTGGCTGACGCGACCCGCGCAGATTACTCGTCGATTCGTTTCTGGTCAACTAGTTCAACAATAACGAACCGTTTACATTTACCAAATCCATCCGTAAAATTCGCCGTCACTGTCATTACCCCCTGTTCGCCATGGAAGAAGAGAAAAGCCGCCGCGGCATCCAATCGATCGAAATCGGCGGTCGTTTGCTGACCGCGCTGGTTGACGAGGGGGCGCCGATGAGTCTGGGTGACCTGGCAAAAAAGGCAGGCATGCCGTCGGCCAAGGCGCATCCTTATCTGGTCAGCTTTGGCAGCTTCGGGCTGATCGAACAGAACCCGCTGACCGGGCGCTACGAGCTCGGTCCGTTCGCGCTGCAGCTCGGGCTGATCAGCCTGCAGCGGCTGGATCCGGTGCGGATCGCGATTCCGGTCATCACGCAGCTTGCTGCCGAGATCGATCAGACCATCGGCTTGTCCGTGCTCGGCAATCAGGGGCCGACGATCATCTACATCAGTGAATCCAGCTACCCGATCCACGTGAACATGCGCACCGGCACGGTGATGTCGATTCAGGCGACCGCCACCGGTCGTGTGTTCGCCGCTTTCCTGCCGCCCAAGCAGGTCGAGCGGATGATCGAGCAGGAGCGACGCAGTGGCGTGGCCGGCGATTTTGGTGCGGCGGATCTGAACATGCAGGCGCTCGAAGACATTCTTGCTGATGTACGCAAGCGTGGCCTGGCGCGCGTGCAGGGCGAGCCGATCCCCGGGATTAATGCGATCTGTGCGCCGGTGTTTGAACACACCGGTGCGCTGCGTCTGGGCGTGACAGCCATCGGACCCGCAGGCAGTTTTGACGTGAGCTGGCATGGCGATGCCGCGAAAAAAATCCGCGATTGCGCGGAGCAGATCTCCAGTCGCCTGGGCTACCGGCCACTGGATTGAGTTGCGGTGCGACGGCACCCGAACACCCGTTGAACCTCCCCTGAATATCCCCTAGCGCAGGGACGCGGCCCCCTGTTTCATCGCCGATCTGAAGCAAATCGCCAGTCAGTCAATGTCGCATCGACATCCGCTGCTTCCGAACGCAACAACGTACGTGAGGCTGTCGATGGCCGTGCCGAGGCTGCTGGCTGTCAGGTGGCTACTGCCGGCTCGCGTATCGAGCTGCGGCAGTACGCCTCGAAATCGTCGGCCATCAGCGGCTTGCTGAACAGGAAGCCCTGGACGGCGCCGCAACCACAGCTGACCAGGAAGCGCAGCTGCTCCTCGGTTTCGACACCTTCAGCGATGGTGCGAATGCCCAGTTCGCGTGCGACGTTGATCACGGCGCTGACGATGGCGCGGTCGTCCGGGTCGGAGTCGATATCGCGCACGAAAGACTTGTCGATCTTCAGCTTCGACAGCTGGAAGCGTTTCAGGCAGCTAAGCGATGAGTAGCCGGTGCCGAAATCGTCGATCGCCAGGCCGATGCCGCGCTCGTGTAGCTCGCGCATCAGCGCAATCGCAGCCTGCGGATCACGCATCGCCGTGCTCTCGGTGAGCTCCAGCTCAAGGAATTCCGGTGGCAGATTGGCTTGTTCGAGCACCTCGGCGATCATTTGCGCCAGACCCTCGTGATGGAACTGTACCGCCGACAGATTGACTGCGATGGTCTTCAGCGGCAACCCGGCATCCAGCCAGGCGCGAGTCTGTCGGACCGCCTCGCGCAGCGCCCATTCGCCGATCGACTGGATCAGGCCGGTCTCTTCAGCGACTTTGATGAATTCGTCCGGACTGACCACGCCCAACTCCGGATGATGGAAGCGCATCAGCGCCTCGGCACCAATGACCTTGCCGTTGTTCAGGTCGATCTGCGGCTGATATTGCAGGAATAGCTGACGTCGTTCCAGGCCGGCGCGTAGTGCGGCCTCGACCTTCAGATAGCGCATCGACAGTGCCTGCATCTCGCTCGAATAGAAACGGAAGCTGCCGCCGTTGTCGCGCTTGGCGCGGTGCATTGCGCTGTCAGCCTGCTTCAGCAGCTCGTCGAAATCCTTCGCATCGCCGGGGTAGAGGGCGATGCCGATCGAGCTGGTGACGGACATTTCGAACTGGTCGATCCGGGTCGGCTGCCGGACGACGTCGAGCAGCTTCTGGGCGACCACGGTAGCGCCGTGGGCATCGGTGTCGGGCAGCATCACGACGAACTCATCGCCGCCAAAACGGGCCAGCGTATCGTCGTCGCGCACGGCATGCTGCAGTCGGTCGCCCAGCTGCGCGAGCAGGCTGTCGCCGACGCCATGTCCGAACGAGTCATTGACGTGCATGAATCGATCGATGTCGATGAACAGCAGCGCCACGCTGGTGCCGGCCCGGTCAGCACGCGGCAGCAGGTAGTGCGCCTGCTCCTGCAGTTGTACCCGGTTCGGCAGCGAGGTCAGCGAATCGAAATGGGCGAGATACTGGATCCGGTCCTCGTAGCGCTTGCTGTCGACCGCCAGTGCGAGCAGGTGCGACGTCGTTTCGATCAGCTGCTCGGTATTACGGTCAGGAACCGATGGCGTGCGCGCATAGATCGCGAAGGTGCCCAGCACCTGCTTTTTCGCGGTGACAATCGGATAGGACCAGCAGGCCGCCACGCCAGCCCTGCGCGCGAGGTCGTGATAGCCTTCCCAGCTCGGATCGGTAGCGATGTTTTCGATGATCGTCGGCTTGCCGGTGTGCGCGGTATTGCCACAGGCGCCAATGCCCGGGCCAATCTGCAGCCCGTCGATGGCGCGGTTGTAGAACTCCGGCAGGCTGGGCGCGGCGGCAACGCGCAGTCGGTCGGCGTCGGCATCGAGCGTGAGGATGGAGCACAGCCGTCCCGGCAGCAAGGTCTCGATGCGCTGGGCACTTTGCTGCAGGATCGTCGACAGCGGCAGTTTTTCAGTCAGGCGTTCCAGTACGAATAGTCGGAATTCTTCGAGCTTGAGCACATGCTGGCGTTCGGCTTCGCGTTCGAACGCATCGAGTGCGTAATCGATGTCGCTGGCCATTTCCACCAGCAGGTCGCGAATATCTTCGTCGAAGGCATCGACTTCGCCGCTGTACAGGTTGAAGGCGCCCACCACTTCGCCGCCGTGATGCAGTGGCAGCGCGGCCGATGAGCCCCAGCGCTGGCGGATGCCGGGCTGGCGCCAGTGCACGGTCTCGGCACTGTGCTGGAAATCGTCGCACCAGACCGGCCGGTCGGTACGTATCGCCGTGCCGGTCGGGCCATACGCCGACTGCTGCAGCGGATCAATGCTGATGTCGAGGCGCGCCACGTAATCGAGGTGTTCGCCGAAGGTGGCGACCGGGCGGACGCGCTTGGTGGCTGGATCGACCAGCCCGATCCACGCCATCTTGAGCCCACCGTAGACCACCGCGCCGCGACAGATCTCGGCCAGCATCTGCTCTTTGCTGGAGCTGCGCAGAATGGTCTGGTTCGCATGGTTCAGCGCCGCGTACAGATGCATCGCATGCTGCGCGCGCTCGAGCGCATCACGTCGCTCGACGTCGATCTTGGCCAGCTTTTCGCGGGTGTGCAGCAGCCAGCCGGCCACGCTGTTTTCCAGTCCGCGCGCGACCGACCAGGCGGAGGAAAACTCGCCCTTGCCGATTTCGACGATGCGCTCGAACAGGGATTCCGGGGTATCGCCGAGAATGGCGTGCAGGTTGCGGTAGCTGCGCAGCAGCAGGATCAGGAAAAACGCACCGAGCGCGGCAAACATGGCGCGGCATATCGTCGCGTTGTCCATCGCCTGATCGACCGAGGCGCGGGTATGGGCGTCGATCAGTGCATTGAATTCATTGATGGGCCGCATGATGTCCATCTTGGCGGCGAGATAGGCGTCGTCATGCAGCAGCATGCTGGCCTGCATGCGGATGTCGTCCGTGACCGGTTCGGCATTGGCGACTAAGCGCATGGCTTCGGTTTCGGTCTGCACCAGCTTGTCGGAAGCCTTCTTGGCGCGCTGCAGCAAATGCAATCCCTCGAGTTCGAGTTCATGCTTGCGCCACAGCGCGACCATTTCTTCGGTGCGCTTGGCAAAGGCTTCCTGTGGCTGGTCGTCCAGACGAATCAAGTCCCAGTCAGGCCGGTCGTCATGCGCAGGCATCTCTCGCTTGCCATCGCGTGCATCGAGGATTTCGCGGTAATGATCGCGGTATTTGCGATCGCCGGTAATGACGAAGCTGCGGGCCGTACGGGTCAGTGCTTCGGAGGACTGCCGTAATTCATCGGCGAACTGGCGGGTTTCGATACGCAGGTTGGTCGCGTCGTCGATCTTGCGTTCAGAAACGACGTAAAGATAGAAAACCAGCACGAACATCACCGCATTCAACGCGGCAAGAAACATGTTCGTCGTGAATTTGGCGGTCTCTCTATGTGCGGTCATGGACAGTCGCAGCGGATTTTTTTGTTCTGTCGAAAAGTGATGGCGTCTGCGTGTTTAGGGCGTCTGAGCGAGCGTCGATGGCCAGTCGTGCCGCCGCAGACAGGCCAACCTGTACGGCGAGACGGCGCAACTGCTTCAGCGGCATTCTGTCAGACACCCTTGATTACCGAATGTCAGGGCGGATCATATGCGAGCTATCGGATGATGTAAATTTAAAAACGATTATTTAATTGACAATAATGGTCGAAGTTTTGAGTGATCGATGCGCGCCTGGCGGGTGCATGACGCGTGATCGGCGTGCTTGAGCGTCGCTAACCCTGCCGGTACGAGTCTTTCCTTCGGACGTGTGCGCCGGAAGTTGAGGCGCTGTCTTGCCCGAAGATCAGCCGAGCCAGGTGAAGGTCAGCAAAAATTGGCGTACTGGTTTATCGTTCATCACTCCGACAAGCTGCTGAATGAAATGAACATGAAAAGATGGCTGGGACTGACCGCGCTGCTGATCGCTTCGTCGAGCTTCGCGCAGAGCTGGACGCACTATGCAAAGACGGACGGTGAAAATCGTTATTTCGACCCCTACCGTATGGTCGTGATGAGCGGTGTTGCTTTCATCTGGGATCTGCATGATTTGCATACCGAGGCCAGCGAGCAAGGCAAGGTTTATCGCTCGGTGCTGTATCCGACTGAGTACAACTGCCGCGGCGAAAAGAAGCGTGTGCTGAGCGCGCACAAAATGACCGAGAAAATGGGGCAGGGTGATTCGATCGCCGAGAGCACACTGGTCGGCCACTGGATCGATGTCGAGCCCGACACGCCGGACAGCCGCTTGATGAAAGCCGCCTGCAATGCCCAGTGACGCTGCGACGGTCGCGTCGCCAACGCGCGCGGTCGTCGAATTGTGCCATGCGAGTCGGTTGCTGAATCATGGTCCGACGGTGCTGGTCAGTAGCGCATCGGACGGGCGGCGCAATCTCATGGCGGCAGCCTGGTCGATGCCGGTCGAATTCACGCCGCCACGCATTGCCGTCGTGATCGACAAAAGTACCTACACCCGCGAACAGATCGTCCGTACCGGCAGGCTGGCGCTGAACATCCCTTGTCGCGCGCTTGCCGATCTGACTTATACCGTTGGCAGCGTCAGCGGCCGCGATGCCTCGATGCCTGCCGGGGACAAGTTCGACCGCTTTGGTATTGCGTCATTCAGCGGGCCGGCGCTCGGCCTGCCGCTGGTGGAGGGCTGCATCGGCTGGCTCGAATGCCAGGTGATTTCCGAACCGCATACCGAGCAGGCGTATGACACGTTTTTCGTCGAGGTGGTGTCGGCGCAGGCGGACCCCCGGGTGTTTGCCAACGGTCACTGGATGATGGATGGGCGGCATCCGCAATTGCACACCTTGCATCACCTCGGCGCCGGCTTGTTTGCGGTGGCGGCGGAGACGGTGCAGGCAACCGTGCTGGCGTAAGGGGCGACCCGATTTGCCCGGTAAGTGCGTCTGACAGCACGGCGCTGATGGTGTGGCGCCATCTTGCCCTACCGGGGCCGCAGGCTAAGTCGTGAACGGGTGTCCGTGGCGTTTCGATGGCTCTACCGGGCGCATTTTTTTGGGCTGCCCGCCGAAAAATTCTCTACCCATCTGCAAAAAACTCTACAAACGCGGGGGTGTCTGCATTTTCCTCTACTGCTCGGCGCGAGCGAGTGTCAGCTCTCGCCCCGAACCGAGCGCCGCAACGGCACCTGACTTTCCTTCAGTCGGCGCAGCACGAAGCTGGATTTGCTGTTCCGTATCCCCGGAATTTTGTACAGCTTCTCGCGGAGAAAACGTTCATAGCCCTTGGTACCCTCGACCGCGACGCGGATGTAGTAGTCGTAATCGCCGGAGACCAGAAAGGCTTCCATCACCTCCGGCACGGCTTCGAGCGCCTGTCCGAACTGGAACAGCGCCTCGTCCGAGTGGTTATCCAGGGTGACATGCAGGATCACGGTTTCGGTCAGGCCAATTTTTTCGGGATTCACCCGCACCGAATAGCCCTCGATGACGCCGGCTTCTTCCATTCGCTTGACCCGGTTCCAGCACGGTGACGAGGTCAGCCCCACTTGTTTGCCGAGTTCCTGCAGGCTGATCCGAGCATCCTTTTGCAGTGCTTCGAGGATCGCCACATCGAATTTGTCGAGTTCCATTCTGCAAAATCCTTAAATCTTGGAAAAATTTTCTGAATTCTCGGATTTTTAGCGAAAAAACGGAAGCCTTTTCTGAGGGGAGATCAGTACATTGGCGGCATGAACACTGTTGCCGATCTCCGACCGATGCCCGCTGCTGCGGTTACCCTCACCGACGTCTGCCCGAATGGTGCGGCCGTGCTGATTCGTACGCTGCTCGAGCTGGGCGTCGACACGGTGTTCGGTTACCCGGGCGGGGCGGTGCTGCCCCTGTATGACGCACTGCATGCCGAGCCGCGGCTGCGTCATGTGCTGGTCCGGCATGAACAGGCGGCGGTGCATGCGGCGCAGGGCTACGCACGCTCGACCGGCAAGTTGGGTGTGGTATTTGTGACCTCGGGTCCGGGCATGAGCAATACCACGACCGGCTTGCTCGACGCGATGTGCGACTCAGTGCCGGTGCTGTGCGTCAGCGGTCAGGTGTCGACTGCGCTGATCGGCACCGATGCGTTTCAGGAGTGCGATGCACTCGGTATCTCGCGCACGATCACGAAATGGAATGTGCAGGTGCGCAAGGCCGCGCAGGTGGAAGCCACGGTACGCGCCGCGCACGCCACCGCCATGGGCGGACGTCCGGGTCCGGTGTTGATCGACTTTCCGAAGGATATTCAGCTGTCGCCAGTGACGGCGAGTGAGCCTTGTGCCGATGCGCCGGTGCCGCTGCCGGCGCGCAGCACGCCCGCCAGCCTGCTGGATGCGGCGGCTGATGCGATCTGCACGGCGCAGCGGCCAGTCATCTACGGCGGTGGCGGGCTGGTGAATTCCGGCACCCGCGCTTGCGAGTTGTTTACCCGCCTGGTGGACGAAACCCAGGCGCCCTGCACGCTGACGCTGATGGGGCTGGGTGTCTTGCCGGCGTCGCGCCCGCAGTGGCTGGGCATGCTGGGCATGCACGGCACACTGGAAGCCAACCTGGCGATGCACAACGCCGATCTGGTGATCTGCATCGGCGCGCGTTTTGATGACCGCGTCACCAGCCGGCTGTCTGACTTCTGCCCGCAGGCGAAGATCCTGCATGTGGACATTGATCCGACCTCGGTCAGCAAACTCGTCAAGGCGGATTTTCCGCTGGTGGGCGACTGCGCCGAGGTGCTCGCCGAACTACTCGCGCGTGTCGCGCAGCGGCGCCCGCAAGCCGGGCGGCTGGCGGACTGGTGGCAGCAGATCGGCGAGTGGCGCGCGCGTGAATCGCTGGCCTTTGACGACCGCGCGGATGCCATCGTGCCGCAGGCGCTCATCAGCGAACTGCAAAAGCAGCTCGAAGGTCGCGATGCGGTGGTATCGACCGATGTGGGCCAGCATCAGATGTGGGCTGCGCAGTACCTGAAGTTCGAGCAGCCGATGCGCTGGCTGACCTCGGGTGGCGCAGGCACCATGGGCTACGGACTGCCAGCCGCCATTGGTGCGCAGGTGGCGCATCCGGACAAGACGGTGGTCTGTGTCAGCGGCGATGCGTCCATCCTGATGAACATCCAGGAGTTATCGACGGCGATGCAGCATCGCACGCCGGTGAAGGTGGTCCTGTCCAACAATGGTTACATGGGCATGGTGCGCCAGTGGCAGGAGCTGATCCACGGCGGTCGCTACAGCCACAGCTATACCGAAGCGCTACCGGATTTCGTGGCGGTGGCACGCGGCTTCGGCTGGCAGGCGCGCACTGTCAGCCGGCGCGACGAACTGGAAGCGGCTCTCGCAGAATGCCTGGCCAGTGAAGGGCCGTTTTTCCTCGACGTGCATGTCGCGGCAGAGGAAAATTGCTTTCCGATGATTCCCGCCGGCGCCGGCCATCATGAGGTGATGCTGGCCAGCGACCGGAAGAAATAAGGAATATCCAAGCTGTCCGCGCAAGTGGCGGCTTTTGTTTTTTGCAGTATTGTCAGGCTTTCGCCGCTACCGCGGCACCGCGTCATGTGACCTTCCGCAGCCTTACCGGGCCAGCGACGGACGCAGCGCACACCGATCAACATTTGGGGACAACTCATGCAGACTGATACTCGCCCGGCGACTGCCGTGCCTGCTTCCGCCACGTCGGGCACCGCTATCGGTGCCAACGCCGATGCCCGCGCCGGCACCACTTCCAACGCCACTTCCGTTGCTATCCCGGGTAGTTCGGTGACTGCCGGTGCCTCGGCGGTCGTGCGCCCGGAGGTCACGCTCGACGACAAGTACACCGCCGTGAACGGCCGCATCTATCTGTCGGGCATTCAGGCGCTGGTGCGCCTGCCGATGATGCAGCGGCTACGCGATGAAGCGGCAGGTCTGAATACTGCGGGCTTCATTTCTGGTTATCGCGGTTCGCCGCTGGGTATGCTGGACGAGGCGTTGTGGAAGGCCGAGAAGCACCTCGATAAGCACCATGTGAAGTTCGTGCCGGGCGTGAACGAAGACCTGGCGGCGACCGCCGTCTGGGGCACGCAGACGGTCGGTCTGGTCGGTCCGGCCAAGTATGACGGCGTGTTCGCGCTGTGGTACGGCAAGGGCCCGGGGGTCGACCGCTGCGGTGACGTGTTCAAGCACATGAACCATGCGGGCACGTCTGAGCATGGCGGCGTGATTCTGGTGGCAGGCGATGATCATGGTGCCTATTCGTCGACGCTGCCACACCAGTCGGATCACCTGTTCTCGGCCAGCATGATCCCCATGCTTTACCCGTGCAACGTGCAGGAATATCTGGATCTCGGCCTGCATGCCTGGGCGATGTCGCGCTATTCCGGTTGTGTGATCGGCTTCAAGGCGCTGGCCGACACGGTCGAGTCGACGGCGTCGGTGGATGCCGACCCGTTCCGGCTGCAGATCGTCTATCCCGATGACGTGAAGATGCCCGAAGGTGGCCTGAACACGCGTCTGTCGACCGACATGCTGGGCGTGCAGGCGCGCAAGCAGGAAGCGCTGATGCAGGACTACAAGATCTATGCGGCGATCGCGTACGCACGCGCGAACAAGCTGAACCGCGTGATGATCGACAGCCCGAAAGCAAAGCTCGGCATCATTGCTTCCGGCAAGTCCTATCTCGACGTACTGGAAGCGCTCGAGGAACTCGGCATCGATGAGGCGATGGCGGCCGACATCGGCATCCGCCTGTACAAGGTTTCGATGCCGTGGCCGCTGGAGCCGGATGGCATCCGCGATTTCGCGCAGGGCCTGGACGAGATCCTGGTGGTGGAAGAAAAACGCCAGATCGTTGAATACCAGCTGAAGGAGCAACTCTACAACTGGCGCGAGGATGTACGTCCGCGCGTGATCGGCAAGTTCGACGAGAAGGGCGAGTGGGTCGCGCCGCGTGGCGACTGGCTGCTGACCTCGAAGGCTGATTTTTCAGTGGCGCAGATTGCGCGCGTGATCGCGGCGCGTATTGCGCGTTTCCATACCAGCGACCTGATCAAGGCGCGCCTGACCTTCCTCGAAGCGAAGGAGCAAGTGCTGAACAAGGCGGTCAACACGCCGCCGCGTCCGCCGTACTACTGCTCGGGCTGCCCGCACAACACCTCGACCCGCGTGCCCGAGGGCAGCCTCGCGCTGGCCGGCATCGGTTGTCATGTGATGGCGACTGCGATCTACCCGGAATTCAACAAGCTGACCACGCACATGGGTGGCGAGGGTGCGCCGTGGATCGGTCAGGCGGCGTTCTCGAAGGTACCGCATGTGTTCCAGAACCTTGGTGACGGCACCTATTTCCATTCGGGCTATCTGGCAATCCGAGCAGCCGCCGCAGCCAAGGTCAATATGACCTACAAGATTCTGTACAACGACGCCGTCGCCATGACCGGCGGCCAGCCGGTCGACGGCACGATTTCGGTGCGCCAGATTGCACAGCAGATGGCGGCTGAAGGCGTGAAGCGTATCGCGCTGGTGACCGAAGACCTGAGCCGCTACGCCGACCGCTCCGAGCTGCCTGCGCACGTCACGCTGCACGACCGTAAAGACATGGACGCGGTGCAGCGCGAGCTGCGCGAAGTGAAGGGCCTGTCGGTACTGATCTATGACCAGGTATGCGCTGCCGAGAAGCGCCGCCGCCGCAAGAAGGGCGAGTTCCCGGAACCGCCGCAGCGCATGTTCATCAATGATGCAGTGTGCGAAGGCTGCGGCGATTGCGGCGCGCAATCGAACTGCACGTCGATCCTGCCGCTGGAAACCGAACTCGGTCGCAAGCGTGTGATCGACCAGTCGTCGTGCAACAAGGATTATTCATGCGTCAAGGGCTTTTGCCCGAGCTTCGTCACGGTCACTGGCGGCACGCCGAAAAAGACCAAGGCAGACAAGTCGGTGGATGAGAGCTTTGCGGCCTTGCCCGAACCGGTCGCGGCACATTGCGACGAGCCGTACAACATCCTGATCAATGGCATCGGCGGCACTGGCGTGATTACGATCGGCGCGCTGCTCGGCATGGCCGGCCATCTGGAAGGCAAGGGCGTGTCGGTGCTGGATATGACCGGCATGTCACAGAAGAACGGCTCGGTGACGTCGCATGTGCGCATCGCGGCCACGCCGGACGCCATTCGTGCGCAGCGTATCGCCACCGGCGAGGCGGATCTGGTGCTCGGCTGCGACATGCTGACCGCTGGCGCACATGACGCCATCTCGAAGATGCGTCCGGGCCGCACCCATGCCGTGATCAACACCCATGAACAGCCGACCGGCCCGTTCGCGCGGCAGCCCGACTGGCAGTTCCCCGGCGATGAAGTGCAGGCGCTGATCAGCGAATCGGTCGGCGGTGCTGCGGACTACCTTGACGCCACCCGCATTGCGACGGCGCTGATGGGCGACTCGATCGCGACCAATCTGTTCATGCTGGGTTATGCGTATCAAAAGGGTTTGCTGCCGCTGTCTGAAGCGGCACTCATGCGTGCGATCGAGCTGAACGGCGTCGCGATCGCGGCCAACCAGCGTGCGTTCCGCTGGGGCCGTCGCGCTGCGGTGGACCTGAAGTCCGTCGAGCGCGCCGCCGTGCCGGCGCAGCCGGTGGTGCTGAAGATGCCAGAGACGCTGAATGGCTTGCTGAAGACGCGGGTCGCTTTCCTGACCGAGTATCAGGACGCGGCTTATGCGCGCCAGTACGAAGCAGTGGTCGATCAGGTTCGACAGGCTGAGGCCGTACTCGGACAGGGCGACAAGCTGGCACGCGCCGTGGCGAAGTCGCTGTTCAAGCTGATGGCGTATAAGGACGAGTACGAAGTCGCGCGGCTGTATACCGACGGCAAGTTCATCGAGAAGCTGAAGCAGCAGTTCGACGGCGAGCTGACGCTGAAATTCAATCTCGCGCCGCCGATGCTGTCCAGGAAGGACGCGAAAGGCCATCTGGTCAAGGCCGAGTACGGCAGCTGGATGTTCAGGGCCTTCAAACTACTGGCGCGCTTCAAGGGTCTGCGCGGCACGCGCCTTGATCTGTTCGGTCATACCGCCGAGCGCAAGATGGAGCGCGAGCTGATCGTCGAGTATCGCGAACTGGTGCAGGCGCTGTTGCACGGCTTGAACATTGACACGCTGCCGCAAGCGGTGACGCTGGCATCGCTGGCGGAGAAGGTGCGCGGCTTCGGGCATGTGAAGGAGGCCGCCGTGGAGACTTATCGTCGCGATGTGGCGGCCGGGCTGAAGACTTACACGGCGGGTGAGGCTCAGGTGTCTCATGCGGCATAAGCGTCGGTAGTCTGCGGCGATGGGTCCCAGCTTGCGCTGGAACGACGTCGTGGGGGACGACCAGCCCTGAATTCGTCATCCCAGCGCAAGCTGGGATCCATGTCGGCATCAGGGTGGGTTCGAATCCTGGGTTCGTTGACGGGGATGCGACTTTGGCTTGCGTCCAGCGGTTCGTTAAACTGTGATGGCCTGTAGCTCACAGGTCACAGGTCATAGCGCAAAGCGCAAAGCTCCGCTTTCGCGGAAGTAAACAATTTCCAGCGTCCGTGAGGTAAGCTCCGGCGCTACCGTAACCTCAGGCAGAAGAAAAATGAAAGCCCTCGAAAAACTCACCTTCGAAAGCGTCACCATCCGCTCAGTGTCGGTTCCGATGCGTCGTCCCATCGTCGCCAAGGTCGGGACGTTTCCGGAGTGGCCGTTTATCCTGATCGACGTAAAAACCAAGGAAGGCATCGTCGGTCGCGCCTATCTCGAGCCCTACCTGAAGAATGCAATCCGCTACATCGGCCCGGCCATTGAAGACATGGCTGCCGCTTTCAAGGGCCGGCAGCTGGCGCCGCTGGATATGTTCCGCGACGTGATCGGCACGATGCACTTGCTGGGTCGACAGGGCGTGAGCATGATCGCCGCTGCGGGCCTCGACATGGCCATCTGGGACGCGTTGTCGAAAGCCGCCGGCCTGCCGCTGGCCGAGATGCTTGGCGGCTCGACCGGCAAGATCCGCACCTACAACACCAATGGCCTGTGGCTGCTGCCGCTGGACAAGCTGGCCAGTGAAGCCGCAGAGCTGGTGGCCGAGGGCAATTTCAGCGCGATCAAGATCCGTCTTGGCCGTCCGAAGCTGGCCGATGACTTGAAGGCGCTCGAGCTGGTGCGCGGCGCGATCGGCAATGACATTCAGCTGATGTGCGATTTCAACCAGGGCCAGACACTGCAGGAGGCGATCTGGCGTCTGCATGCGCTGGATGATCAGGGCCTGTACTGGTTCGAGGAGCCGGTGGTGTTCGACAACTACGCGCAGAGCGCACAGCTGGCGCGCGAGCTGAAGACGCCGGTGTCGATCGGCGAGAACATCTATGGTCCGCGCTCCTTCCTCGACGCGGTGCGCGCCGAGGCGGCCGATCTGTACATGCCGGACCTGATGCGCATTGGTGGTGTGACTGGCTGGATGCGCGCTGCCGCGATTGCCGGTGCGGCCGGGCACCCGCTGTCGAGTCACTTGTACCCGGAGGTGTCGGCGCATCTGCTGCGCGCCAGCGAGAGCGCGGACTGGCTCGAATATCGTGACTGGGGCAACCCGATCATCGCCGAACCGTTTGAAGTCGTCGATGGCCAGGCAATCGTGCCCAACCGACCGGGCAACGGTATCGACTGGGACGAAGCGGCCGTCGCGAAGTACGCGTACTGATTCGCTGGATCGACCGGGCTTTCTAGCCCGGTTTTTTTTCGTGCGGAGATCAGCTGGCTGCTTGTTTCGCGCGCGGATCCGTTGCCGGACGATGGGCGCGCACCGATCAGGCCCTGTTTGTTGCATCGATCCGGTACCTGGTGGGCCACGCGACGGATCACGCTGATGGCCGCATTGACGGCGCCGGCTTATCATCGGGGCCATGACTTTCTTTCTCTTTCGAGCCCGGTCCTTCAGGCCGTCGCCATGGCGGCCACTGGCCGCAGGGCTGATGGCGGCCTTGATCGTTGCCTGCCTGCCGCTGGCCACAGCACAGACTGCCGGTGATCCCCCCGAAGCTGCGACAGGCAGTACGTCCAAGTCACTTGCACATGCGCAGCGCTGGATGGCGGTTGCCGCCAATCCGCTGGCCTCCGACGCAGGCCGGGCGGTGCTGCGCGATGGCGGCAGCGCGGTCGATGCAGCGATTGCGATGCAACTGGTGCTAGGACTGGTGGAGCCGCAATCCTCGGGCCTGGGTGGCGGTGCGTTTCTGGTTGCGTTTGAAGCAGCCAGCGGCAGGGTGCTGAGTTATGACGGTCGCGAGACCGCGCCGACGGCGGCCACCGCCCAGCTATTTATGCGCGACGGCCGGCCGTTGCCCTTCGGTGAGGCGGTCAACAGCGGTCTGTCGGTCGGTACGCCCGGTCTGTTGCGGGTTCTTGAGCTTGCGCATCAGCGGCACGGCCGGCTGCCGTGGGCGCGCTTGTTCGGTCCGGCGATTGCGCTGGCCGAGCGCGGTTTCCCGGTATCGGCGCGGCTGCACCGGCAGATTGCCGGCAACCGCGGCTTGCGCGCGCAGGATGCCGCGCGCGCGTATTTCTATCCAGCCGATCAGCCGCCGCCGGTCGGCTACCTGTTGAAGAATCCGGCTTATGCCGAGGTACTGAGGCGCGTTGCGCAGCAGGGGGCGGATGCCTTTTACGAGGGCGAGATCGCCGCCGATATCGTGGCGGCAGTGCGGGCGCACGCCCGCCCGGGCGCACTCAGTGTGGCGGACCTGAAGGACTATCTTGCGCTGGAGCGTGCGCCGGCCTGTGGGGATTACCGCGATTACCGGATCTGCGGCATCGGGCCGCCGTCGTCCGGCACAGTCGCCGTGCTGCAGATGCTGGGCATGCTGGCGCAGCATCATCCGGGTGAGATGCAGCCGCTGTCGCGCGAGGCGGTGCATTACTTTGCCGAGGCGGGCCGACTGGCCTACGCAGACCGCGAGCGTTACATCGCTGATCCCGCATTCGTCGAGGTGCCGGTCGCCGCGCTGCTCGATACGCGCTACCTCGGCTGGCGCGGTGCGCAGATCGACAGTCGCCGCTCGATGGGTGTCGCACAGGCGGGCGATCCGGCACGGCTACGCATGCAGTTCGGGCAGGGCGAGGCGCCTGACTTGCCGTCGACCACGCATCTGGTGGCGGTCGACGCTGATGGTAATGGCGTCAGCATGACCAGCACCATCGAGTCTGAGTTTGGCAGCAAGATCTTTGTTCGTGGCTTCCTGCTGAATAATCAGCTGACGGATTTTTCGCTGAGCCCGGTCGATGCGCAGCAAAGGCCGGTGGCAAACCGGGTCGAGCCGGGCAAGCGACCACGCAGTGCGATGGCGCCGCTGGTGGTGATGCGCGACGGCCGCCTGCAATTGCTGCTCGGTTCGCCCGGCGGCAGCTCGATCATCAATTTCGTCGCCAAGACGCTGATCGGTGTGCTCGACTGGCGGCTCGACATCCAGCAGGCCATTGCCTTGCCGAACATGGGTAGCCGCAACCGGGATACCGAGCTCGAAAGCGGCACTGTGATCGAATCGCTACGTGATGACTTGCAGACCCAAGGGCATCGCGTCAACATCGCTCCCTTGACCAGCGGGCTGCACGCCATCATGGTGACGCCCGATGGCCTGACCGGCGGCGCTGATCCGCGTCGCGAGGGCGTCGCCGCAGGCGACTGAGATGGCCGTCAGTGCGACTGACAGAACGCCGATGGCGAGGCGCACCTTTGCAGACCGGTCGACCTTTATGGCACGACGCTACAACGACGTCCTGCGCAGACGGTATGAGGCACGCAGGATCTGAGGCGTTCAGATGACTGAACATGCGGCAGCTGACTGAAACGGACGGGCGGAGTAACGGAGAATCCATGGACGAGCAGGCAGTACAACGGCAGTGGCGAGCGGCGTGGGTGGCCGGGCGGGCAGTCGGGCTGGCGGTCGCCTTGTCCATCGCGCTGCCGGCTGCTGCGACAGCAGACGGGCGGGATGATGCAGCCGATCCTGTGCCTGCCCACCGCCTCAGGGGCACGCTGAAAAAGATCGCCGATACCGGCCGTCTCACGCTGGCCTATCGCGAATCGTCCGTGCCGTTCAGCTATCTCGACGGCCCGCACCAGCCGATCGGTTTCGGCATCGACATATATACGCATGTGGTCGACGCGCTGCGACGAGCCACCGGGCGCCGCGACCTTGAGGTGCGCTACCAGGCGGTGACATCGCAGAACCGTATTCCGCTGGTGGCGAACGGCACGGTTGATCTGGAGTGCGGATCGACGAGCAATACCGCCGCACGCGCCAAGAGCGTGGCGTTCGCGATCAATTATTTTTACACCGGCCCCCGATTGCTGGTGAGGCGTGACAGTGGGGTCAAGGACTTCGCGGACCTGGACGGCAAGCCGGTCGCCGTGACCACGGGCACCACCAGTTTCAAATTGCTGCGTAAGCTCGACCTCGAGCAAAGGATGCAGATGACGCTGGTGGCGGGGCGCGATCATGCGGATTCCTTCCTGCTGGTCGACGCGGGTCGCGCGGCGGCTTTCGTGATGGACGATATCCTGCTGTACGGCCAGATGCTGAACGCCAAGCGGCCCCGGCTGTGGCAGGTGGTCGGTCAGCCCCTGCAGATCGAGCCTTATGCGTGCATGCTGCGCAAGGACGATCCCGATTTCAAGCAGCTGGTGGATGGTGTGCTGGCCGCACTGATGGCATCGGGCGAGTTCGGACGCATCTACGACAAGTGGTTCATGACGCCGATTCCGCCGCGCGGCCGCAGCCTGAACCTGCCGATGAGTCCGCAGCTGCGCGCGAACCTTGCCCTGCGCTCGGACCGGCCGGCAGATTGACCTCATTCCCGAACCTGAGCGCGACGCTCTCACTCGTTACCGGACCCCTTGCATGAGCCTCGACTGGAACATTTTCTGCACGAGCACCACCGGCGCCGGCCTGATCGCCGGCTGTTTTGGCCAGGGCGGCGAGACCAGTTATCTGCAGTGGCTGCTGTCCGCCTGGGGCTGGACGGCCACGGTTGCGGTGCTCGGCTTTGGCGTGGCACTGCTGCTCGGCGTGGCTGTCGGTACGCTGCGCGCCTGGCCATCGCGGCCCTGGCTGAATGCGATCGCGGCCGGCTGGGTCGAACTGTTTCGCAATATCCCGCTGCTGGTGCAGGTATTCCTCTGGTATCACGTCGCGCCGGTGTTTGTGCCGGCGCTGAAGGCGGTGCCGTCCTGGCTGCTGGTGTCGGCGGCGCTGGGGCTGTTCACGTCGGCCCGTATCGCCGAGCAGGTACGCGCCGGCATCCAGAGCCTGCCGCGCGGGCAGCGCAATGCGGCGCTGGCGCTCGGCATGTCGAACATGCAGGCCTACCGGCTGGTGATCTTGCCGGTGGCGCTACGCATCATGTGGCCGGCGCTGACGTCAGAGGCCATGAACATCGTGAAGAACTCGTCAGTGGCATTCGCGGTGTCGATCGCCGAGCTGACGCAGTTTGCGCTGCAGGCGCAGGAGGAAACTGCGCGCGGCATTGAGATCTATCTGGCGGTCACCTTGCTGTATGCGGTCACAGCGTTCGCGGTCAATCGCGCGCTGGCAGCGCTCGAAGCGGGTATGCGCGTGCCGGGCGTCGGCGGGCCGGCAGGGCAGGGGGGCTGAGCGATGGATCTCGATCTCTCCTTCTTTAGCTGGGACCTGATGCAGCGTTATGTGCTCGGTGGTTTCCTGTTCAGCCTGCAGCTGACCGTGGTCGCCACTATCGGTGGTCTGCTGCTTGGCAGTCTGCTGGCGCTGATGCGCATCTCCGGCCGACCGCTGCTCGCACTGCCGGCAACGGTGTATGTGAATACGATGCGCTCGGTGCCGCTGGTGATGGTGATCCTGTGGTTCTTCTTGCTGATGCCTTTTCTGCTCGGTCGTCCGATCGGCGCCGAGCTGTCTGCCAGCGTGACCTTCATTGCGTTCGAGGCGGCGTATTTTTGCGAAATCGTGCGCTCGGGCATCCAGTCCATTCCGCGCGGTCAGCTGCAGGCCGGCATGGCGCTGGGCATGAGCTATGCGCAGAACATGCGGCTGGTGATCCTGCCGCAGGCGCTGCGCAGCATGTTGCCGGTGCTGCTGACGCAGGTGATCGTGCTGTTCCAGGATACCTCGCTGGTTTATGCGATCGGTGCGTATGACATGCTCAAGGGCTTCGATGTCGCCGGCAAGATTCTCGGCCGGCCGGTCGAGGCGTATCTGGGCGCGGCCGTGGTGTATTTTCTGATCTGTTTCGCGCTATCGCGACTGGCAGCGCGCTTGCAGCGCCGTGTCGCGATCCTGCGCTGAAAGGAAGCTGAATGATAGCGATGAAGCATGTGTCGAAGTGGTATGGCAGCTTTCGTGTGCTGAATGATTGCTCGATCGATGTCAGCAAAGGCGAGGTGGTGGTGGTCTGCGGCCCGTCAGGCTCGGGCAAGTCGACGCTGATCAAGACGGTCAATGCACTCGAGCCTTTCCAGCAAGGCGAACTGGTGGTCGACGGTATTGCGGTACACGACCCGAAGACCCGGCTCGCCACGTTGCGCGCGCGCGTGGGCATGGTGTTCCAGCATTTTGAATTATTCCCGCATTTGTCAGTGATGCAAAACCTGACGCTGGCGCAGCAGAAGGTGCTCGGCCGTTCGGCGGCCGAAGCGCAGGCGCGTGGTGCCGAGCTGCTCGAGCGTGTCGGCCTGGCTGCGCAGCGCGACAAATTTCCGGCGCAGCTGTCTGGCGGTCAGCAGCAGCGGGTGGCGATTGCCCGCGCGCTGGCGATGGATCCGGTGGTGATGCTATTTGACGAGCCGACTTCGGCGCTCGATCCGGAGATGGTCGGCGAGGTACTGGACGTGATGGTGCAGCTGGCGGAAGAGGGCATGACCATGATGTGTGTGACGCACGAGATGGGCTTTGCGCGGCGCGTTGCCGACCGGGTGATCTTCATGGATCAGGGACGCATTCTGGAAGACTGCACCAGTGCGGCATTTTTCGGCGATCCGGCGGCGCGGGTGCCGCGCGCGCAGGAGTTTTTATCGCGGGTGCTGGCGCATTGAGCGGCGTTCGCCAGCCTGTCGTAAGTCGTCCCGGCTCTGGCCGGGACTCATCGTCGTTCAACCCAATTCACCGGTAGCGGCGACAGCTACTGGAGCCTGCCGTCAAATCTCGATCTTCGTTCCCAGTTCCACCACGCGGTTCGGCGGGATACGGAAAAAGTCGGACGGCTTTGCGGCGTTCTGCATCATCCAGCCGAACAGCCGCTCGCGCCAGATCGCCATGCCCGGCAGCTTGCTTGGTACGACGGTGTCGCGCGCCAGGAAGAATGAGGTGTCGGACAGCTCCAGCTTGAGCCCGTGCTGCTGCTCCAGCAGCGTCAGCACATGGTTGATGTCCGGCGTCTCCTTGAAGCCATGCACCGCGCGCACCATATAGCAATTACCGCCCAGGTCGCCGACCGTGAGCCGCTCTTCATCGCGCACATACGGCACATCCCAGGTCGACAGCTTGAGGAACAGCACGCGCTGATGCAATACGCGATTGTGTTTGAGATTGTGCAGCAGCGCGGCCGGCACGTAATCGATGTGCGCGGTCAGGAAAACGGCCGTTCCTTCGACGCGGTGTGGCGGATGGGCCAGCAGCGCCTGAACGAACTCAGGCAGCCGTATCGAGTCGCTGACCACGCGCTCCCGTAACAGCTTGCGGCCCTGGTACCAGGTGGTCAGCATCACGAAACAGATTGCGCCCAGCATCAGCGGATACCATCCGCCGTCTTTTACCTTGATGACGTTGGCGGTCCAGAACGAGAAATCGATCACGAAGAATAGCAGCGTGAGCAGGCCGACCAGCACCGGACTGATTTTCCATTCGTGATACATCACGACGGCCAGCAGGCTCGTCGTGATCATCATCGTGGTGGTCACGGAAATGCCGTAAGCGGCGGCGAGATTGCCAGATTCCTTGAATTCGATCACGGTGAAGATCACCAGCGCCAGCAGCACCCAGTTCACCATCGGCATGTAGATCTGGCCGCGCTCGGTGTCAGAGGTGTGCAGGATCTGCATGCGCGGCAGGAAGCCCAGCAGGATGCCCTGGTTGGCGAGCGAGAAAGCGCCGGAGATCACTGCCTGCGATGCGATCACGGTGGCGGCGGTCGCCAGGATGATCATGGGCCACAGCGCCCAGTCGGGCAGCATCAGAAACAGCGGGTTGGCGGCGGCGTCCGGGTTGGACAGCATGTTGGCGCCCTGCCCGAAATAGTTGATCAGCAGCGCAGGCAGCGCAACCAGCATCCAGGCGAGACGCACCGGCCGCCGACCGAAGTGGCCCATGTCGAGATACAGCGCCTCGACACCGGTGACGACCAGCACCACGGACCCCATCACGATATAGGCCTGCAGCGTGTGCTCAGCGATGAACTCGAACGCATACACGGGATTGACGGCGTACAGGATTGACGGATTCTGCACGATCGACAACACGCCGAAGCCAGCCAGCGAGCCGAACCACAGCAGCATCACCGGGCCGAAGAAACGGCCCACCATCGCCGTGCCATAGCGCTGAATGGTGAACAGCGCGATCACGATACTCAGCGTGATCGGAATGACGAAGCGTTTCAATGCCGGCTCGATCACTTCGAGGCCCTCGACCGCAGAGAGTACCGAAATGCCGGCGTGATCACCGATTCGCCCAGCAGCATGCAGGCGCCAAGCGCGCCCACCATCAGCAGCAGGAAGTAGCGCCGCTTGTCTGAGCGCGCCGAGCGCAGCGCCAGCGCCATCAGCGACAGCACGCCGCCTTCGCCGTTGTTGTCGGCGCGCAGGACGAAGACCACATACTTCACGGTCACCACCAGCACCAGCGCCCAGAAGATCATCGACAGAATGCCGAGGACAGCGCCCTGCGAGTAAGGAATCCCGTGCTCGGGGCTGAAGCATTCCTTCAGCGCATAAAGCGGGCTGGTGCCGATATCGCCAAACACGATGCCGACTGCTGCCAGCACCAGCGCAGTGGTCGATTCGGGGCCGTGGCCGCCATGCCCGGATACCGAGACAGGGCGCAGCACTGAAGATTGCGAAAATTCCGGATTGCTGATTGACAAGATACTTTCCTTGATGCCTGGACTGCGGCTTCCTTACATCGGGCGGGTAATCACCACCGCGCCGCGCAGTTTGCCGACGCTGTAGCCGGTCGCCTGATCGTCCGGATATTCGGCGCGGATCTTTTCCAGCAGCGGCGCAGGAATGTCCTCGGGTTTGCCGTGGCAGGTGACGCACAGTGGTTGAGTCACGATGGCCTTTGCATAGCGCAGCTCGCGCTTGCCGTCGTTGTTGTCGATGACCTTCCAATATTCCAGATCACCCGGTTTGTCTCCCTTGTTCAGACGCGCCTCAAACTCCGCCAGCGCCTCTTTCTGCCAGCCGTTCGGCACGCCCATCGCCGGATTGCGCACGCGGGTGCCGACACGCGTTACCTGCGCCGCATGCCGGGTCGACAGGTTTTTCGCGATCGCCGGTGCTGCTTCCTTGCATACGCTGACCGCAGCGACCGCGCCTTCGTTCGCCATCGCACCCTTGAGTTTCTGGCCGAGCTGGTTGACCAGCTCGGTCGCGATATCGCGGGTGGATTGTGCGACGGCAGCATCAATGCCGGCGGCATCATCGGCCTTTGTGGGAATGGCAACGGCGATCAGGGCAGCTGTGACGAGGTGTAGAGGGATCGAAGGGCTCAGGCGGGTCATCTGTTTTCCTTTTTCTTCGGGACGGCGGACGCTGGGGGTTGGGGTTCGCGCGATTGTTCCGGCGCTTGCCATCGCGGAAGGGATGTTTTGGACTGAGGCATGCCGCCGCGCACGGGCCGCCAGTATCAGTGGTGGAATTATAGCCTCCGGTCATCGGCCATGGTCCCTGAATGTTGCATTGCAGCCTGGCCGACGCTTCGGGTGCGCTCGCCTTCAGCATCGCAAGGACGCAGTAGAATCAGCACCGGCTGGTTGATACGGACCAGCGCCAACACTAACGCCAACGCCAACGCCAGAGAGGGAGGCCGTGCCGATGAAGAGATTGTCCGCCGCTTGCCTTGGCTGCCTGCTGCTATGGATGGTCGCGATCAGTGGCGCGGCCGCGCCGGCACGGGCCGGCCAGACCGTGGTAGGCAGCGGTCGCGTCGATTGCGTCGAATATCTGGACGCGGAAGAAGCCGTCAAGCTGTCGATAGAAAACTGGGTGCTGGGTTTCTTTTCGTTCGCGAACCTGCGCTCATTCAACGTGGACCTGTTGCAGAACCTCGATAACGGCACCCACATCGATGCTGTCGAGGGATATTGCCGCGACCATCCGTCGGCCCGTATTGCGGAAGTGTCCGCCGTGCTGTTGAAGACGCTGGTCGCCAGCGCCGATGGCGATTGCCTGGATCGGAGTGCCACGGCAACGGGGGGATTGTCGCTGTGCCAGATCCCAGGGGCGGCGATGAGCGAGCGGACAGATATCGACTTGATTATTCCCGCTGTGGAATAAATTGTCGCTCTATCGTCTGTCGCGGGCCCGCTGTCCCGGTGGCTGAAATATCTCCGGGGTTTCGCGATAGCCGGTTTTTTGAACGAAAGTCGATCTCGATCAGACTTGTTCCAATCATCAACGGCGGCGTCCTGACGCTCGCCCGGCGAGTGGGATAATGGCAGGCCAAACCCGCCATTTCCATGCAGGCAGGCGCATGAAAACTTCCCGCTCCAAATCTACGGATGGCTACGACCCGGGTCGCTTGTTCGACGCGCTCGAGGGCAAATTGCGGCTGCGTTCTGACGCCGCGCTGGCGCGTGAGCTGGAAGTCCCCACGCCGCTGGTGCGGCTGATGCGTTCGCGCGATATTCCGGTCACGCCGGAACTGCTGATTCGTGCCGAAGAGGTCAGCGGCTGGAGCGGTCGCCTGCTGCGCGACATGATGGGTGACCGTCGGCGCAAATTCCGCTTCGAGGAAGTGCGCGACCCCGAGCTCGGCGAGATCATTGCCGACCTCTACGATGCCGCCGCGCTGAAGAAAAGCTGCTGAGCCGACAAGGCGGCTGACCCGAAAAAGCGGCTGACTTGAAAAAGCGGCTGATTCCCCACGGGCCGCAGAGCCGGCCACCCGCTGCGGCGGTTCGGCAGAAAGCTGTACTTGCCCGTCGGAGTCAGTTCTAAATCCCCCTTCAAAATTCGCAAATTGTCCGCTTACAAGCGCTGCCGGACAATGCCAAGTCATTGTCACAGGTACGCCTCATGCCATCCCCCTCCCTCGATATCGATCTGCTGAAGCAGTGGATCGACCGCCGCGAATCCGGCCGCGACCTGATCCAGGTTGCGCATGCGAAAGCACTTGCGGCGACGCTGGATCGCGATGAGCAGTTGCGCGACGGTGATCCGCTGCCGCCGCTCTGGCACTGGGTGTACTTCTGGTCGACCACGCCAGCGTCCGGGATTGGTGCCGACGGCCACGCGAAACGCGGAGGTTTTCTGCCGCCGGTGCCGCTACCGCGACGCATGTGGGCGGGTGGTCGGCTGAGCTTCCTCGCTCCGTTACCGATCGGAGCGCTTGCCGAAAAGACATCGCGCATTATGGATGTCAGCATGAAGGAGGGCGCAACCGGCCCGCTGGTGTTTGTCACCGTCGAGCATCGACTGTCGAGTGGCGAGACCACCTGCATCGTCGAAGAACACGACATCGTTTACCGCGACAACGCGGCTGCCGGAGCGCCCGCGCCCAAAGGCAGGCAGGCGCCAACTGACGCGCAGTGGACGCGCCGCATCGATCCCGACCCGGTGCTGTTGTTCCGCTACTCGGCGCTGACCTTCAACGGCCACCGCATTCATTACGATCGCAGTTATGTGACCGGCGTGGAAGGCTATCCGGGACTGATCGTGCACGGTCCGCTGATTGCGACGATGCTGATGGACCTGCTGCGTCGCGAGCTGCCGCAACGGACGGTCAAGGCTTTCAGCTTCCGCGCGGTCAGCCCACTGTTCGATATCGACAGCTTCAGCGTCAATGGCAAGCTGGCGGACGACGGGCATACCGCCTTGCTGTGGGCCGCAAACACACGGGGAGAGCTCGCCATGCAGGCTGAGGCCGTACTCGACTGACGACAGCATTTATTCAAGCTGCAACCCACCGGCCACAAGCCGGGTGGCCAGCAAAGCCACAAGCCAAGCCATCAGAATCAACAAGGAGAATCAAACATGCGTCCGCTGGATGGGATCACCGTAGTTACGCTCGAACATGCGATTGCCGCGCCGTTCTGTACCCGGCAGCTGGCCGACCTCGGCGCCCGAGTGATCAAGGTCGAGCGTCCCGGCGTCGGCGACTTTGCGCGCGCCTATGATGACCGTGTCGACGGCATGGCCTCGCATTTCGTCTGGACCAACCGTTCGAAGGAAAGCCTGACGCTGGACGTCAAGCACGGCGAGGCGCGCACCATTCTCGACAAGCTGCTGACCAAGGCCGACGTGCTGGTACAGAACCTCGCACCGGGCGCGGCGGCCCGGCTCGGCTTGTCCTATGACGCGCTGTCGGCCAGATACCCACAGCTGATCGTCTGCGATATTTCCGGTTACGGCGCCGATGGTCCGTACCGCGACAAGAAGGCTTATGACCTGCTGATTCAGAGCGAATCCGGCTTCCTGTCCGTGACCGGTTCGCCGGATGAACCTGCCAAGGCCGGCGCATCGGTCGCCGACATCGCCGCCGGCATGTATGCGTACACAAACATCCTAGCCGCGCTGATCCAGCGCGGACGCACCGGCAAGGGCTGCGGCATCGACGTGTCCATGCTCGAGAGCATGGTCGAATGGATGAGCTTCCCCATGTATTACGCGTACAAGGGCGCGCAGCCGCCGGTACGCGCAGGCGCTGCACACGCGACCATTTATCCATACGGACCTTTCCCCGCCGGCGACGGCAAGACAGTGATGCTCGGCCTGCAGAACGAGCGCGAGTGGGTGATCTTCTGCGACAAGGTGCTGCGGCAGCCCGAACTGGCGGCGGACGAGCGCTTCTCCTCGAGCAGCAAGCGCAGCGCGGCGCGGAAGGAACTGTATGCACTGATCTGCGAGGTATTCAAGCCGCTGACTGCTGATCAGGTGATCGAGCGACTCGATCAGGCACAGATCGCCAATGCGCGCCTGAACGACATGCATGAGGTGTGGGAGCACGCGCAGCTGAAGGCGCGCCAGCGCTGGGCCGAAGTGGCCACGCCGGTCGGTCCGGTGCCGGCGCTGCTGCCGCCCGGCGCCAGCAGCGGCTGGCAGGCACGCATGGACGCGATTCCGGCGCTCGGTGAACATACGCGCGCCATCCTCCAGGAGCTCGGTTATGGTGCCGACGCGGTGGACGCGCTGGCGAAAGAAGGAGCAATTTGATGAATCTGCCGCCAGTTTCTTACCTGTTCGTGCCGGGTAATCGTCCCGAGCGATTCGTAAAGGCGCTGGCCGCCGGAGCCGACCAGGTCATTCTGGATCTCGAGGATGCGGTGCCGCTGGCGGACAAGGCCGCGGCGCGTGAAGCCGTAAGGGCTTCGCTGGATCCGGAGACGCCGGTCGCGGTGCGCATCAACAGCGCGGATTCGCAGTGGTTCGAGGAAGACCTCGCCCTGTGCGGCCTGCCCGGCGTGGCGGCGGTGGTGCTGCCCAAAGCGGCGCAGGTGGCCGATATCGCACGGCTGCGTGCGGCTGGTGCGGTATCGGTGCTGGCGCTGATCGAAAGCGCGGAAGGTATCGCGAATGCGGTGCAGCTCGCATCAGCCGACGGCGTCGAGCGGCTGATGTTCGGCAGTATCGATTTCAGCGTCGACCTCGGTATCGAAGGGGAAGAGCGCGAACTCGATTACTTCCGCTCTCAGCTGGTGCTGGCTTCCCGGCTGGGTGGCATTGCACCACCGGTCGATGGCGTGACGACCGCGATCGAGGATGCCGAGATCCTGCGTGCGGAAACACTGCGCGGACGACGTTTCGGTTTTGGCGGCAAGCTGTGTATCCACCCGAAACAGCTGGCGGTCGTGCATGACGCGTACCTGCCCAGCTCAGAGCAAGTGCAATGGGCGATTCGCGTGCTGGATGCGGCCAAGGCGGCGAATGGCGCCGCGGTTGCGGTCGACGGCAAGATGGTTGACCGGCCGGTGATGGTCAAGGCTGAGCGGCTTTTGCAGGCGGCGTCGCGGTTGAGGTAAGGCTTTACGCTATATGCGGTAGGGTTCAAGCCGCTTTATTTTTCACGTAAATGGTTTATCGGCTATCTTGGCCGATAATAAATCGCAAAGGGCGTCCTTCGGGGGCGCCCTTTTTCTTTTCCTGCCCGTTATAACCTTCGGGCTCTCTTGCTCAATTAATCAGATTAATCTGATTAATTGGCGCGGAAATACGACAATCTCGTTGAGATTTGCCGCAAATTACTTCAACTACTCAGTCTTAATTGATGTCACGCTTTGTAGCGCGATGATATTGAATAAAGATTCGTTCCTTCTTGAGGCCCGCAAGCTGCAAGGTGTGAAATAAATCGCCAAATGATTTATTGAAATTAATTGCTTGCACATCATTTTCCGAATTATTTAAGCTTTTTGTTTTTATATTTAACTCGCAATTTTGAAATTTTATTAGTTGAGATTATTTATATATTTTTGGTTTTATGCCGATATTTTCGCTTTCTTTTTTTCAAGTAGCTTCAGGAATTCTTAATCGCTGGCGGCTGAAAATTTGATGCGTAATGTTTTCTTACTTTTCTTTTACGGTTTGCAGTCTAGTTTGTAATCAAATGAGTTTTGCGAGATATTTTCGGTCTTTCTTTGGTAAGGACGTTTGATAATAAAAATCATATACCTTAAAAAATAAACATGTTAGAAAACGACATTGCAAAAGCCCGCTCTTTCAAATGTGGATGCGTAAAAATATGTCAGGTAATCAGGTACTTAATTCCGGCGATCGCTTTTTATTTATTTGTTTCATGGCTGCTGCATGTAATGAAAGGTGAGGATCGAACTTTTGAAAAACAAAGGCTTGATATTGCAGAAAAAATCGACCGAATAGTGGTGGGTAAAAAAATATGTCCAGGTAATACCAGCTGCCGCGGTAGAAATGTGTTTTTTGTGAGCCCCTATCCTGATGGAATTTCTATTCAGACGTATGGGATTAATTCCACTGAAGCGCTGGGTGAAATTGCCAATTTAGCGGTCGAAGAGTTTATGTCTAATAGGGGCATGAATATCATTCTTTCCGCCTATTCAATTTCAAAGGAAGAGGAGATGAAAAGTTTCATTTCATTTGTCGATCCATTTTATAAGATTGAGTTTAAAAGGGAAGGCAATTAATGAATAACCTAACTGTGGAGATGAGGGTCGATGTTTGGGGTAATGACGGTTTGCCTCATGCATTTCTCGTAGTTACCGGCCCGGATGGGGTTGCACGAGGGTACGGATTTGGTCCGGATCAGCAAGGAAAAATTGCGGGCCAAGGAATCATCTCGAATGATATCGACCATGAGAGTTCGGCAAGTACAGGAAAAATTCTGCTTGATGTCGATTCGTATAATCGCTTAATCGACTATATCAATATGTCGATAATAAATCCCCCGCCGTATTACCTTGCGTTCGGATCGCAGTGCTCGAATTGGGCAATAAATGGTTTGGCACATGCTGGTGTGCTTGATTTCGGCACTCCAAATATGCTTCCCGATAATTTCTTCAGAGATTTGGCTGAAACTATTTTTTCGAATCCCTACCTTCATTGGGTAGATATCAAAGTAAGCGAACTTTTCAACCAGTCCCGCACGTGGCGTTTCACCGATCCTCTGGCGATCGATCTCGACGGCGATGGGATTGAAACCTTAGCCATCAATGCCACGACTCATGTGCTTTTCGACCATGACGGCGATGGCATTCGCCTGGGCACGGGATGGCTGAGCGGTGATGACGGCTGGCTTGTGTTCGACAGAAACGGCAATGGACAAATAGACAACGGCAGCGAACTGTTCGGAACCGATACCGTGATGCCCGGTGGCCGCAAGGCATCGAACGGGTTTGCCGCATTGACCGCGCTCGACGCCAATCGCGACGGCATATTCAACGCTTCCGATGCCGATTTTTCGCGCGTGCAGGTCTGGCGTGATCTGGATCAGGATGGCATCAGCGATGCCAGTGAATTGCAGTCGCTCGGCCTCTCGAATATTGCTGGCATCAGCTTGAGCAGTGTTGACGGCACGGCACGGCTTGCCAGCGGCAATGTGCAGACCGCGACCGCCTCATTTACCCGCGCCGACGGCAGCAACGGCACGGTGGCCAATCTCGATCTGATCAGCAATCCGTTCTACAGAGAGTTTTCATCGACGATTCCGTTGACTGCCGAGGCGGGCGGTCTGCCCGCTGTGCGGGGTTCAGGGATGGTGCGTGACCTGCAGGAAGCAGCGAGCCTCAATCCGGATCTTGTCAGGCAAGTCAACGCGTTCAAGGGCATGTCGCGAGCGGACATGATGTCCGGGATAGACCGGTTTCTCGGCGATTGGGCCGCCACTGCTGATTTCAAGACCTCAAGGGAAAAGGTGGAAGAGCTGGGCATGAAGCTGATTTGCCATCTGCCTAGTGTCGGCGAAGCCGAGCTGCGTGCGTTGCAATTGATCGGCCAGCCGGGCTATTTCAAGAGCAGCGTGTTGGCGGAATTGAACGTCAGCGTCGAACGCTATGAGTTCCTGCATGCCCAAGCGATGGAAATGGGCCGAGTCATTGAAATTCTTGAAGCATTTAATGGGCAGAACTATCTCGCAATTCCTGATGATCGCTTGCGGATGATGGCGGCCGGTTCGGGTGTGGCTGTGCAAAGCCCAACACTCACCGGCTTCAATTCGGTGGGATTCAATTCGACAGGCACTTTCCTGGTGATTGAGGAGAGCACTTCTACAATTTCTGAGCCGCGTGAGCACATCTTTGTGGTTGTTCCGCTGCAGTGGACTAATCAAACCACACCGCTGAAACAAGCCTATACAGCTCTGAAGGAATCGGTGTACGACGCGCTGGTATTGCAGACGAGGCTGAAGAATTACATGGACTGTATTCGCATGGAAATCGATGCCAGCGGGATCGACTTCGATTTCACAGCGCTAGATATCAAGCTGGATCAGCAGTACCAAACCGACCCCGTGGGCGCCTTCATCGATTGCCTGGATCTGAAAAATGCATGCACTGGTCTGAGCAGAGCAGGCTGGCAAGGGGCTGCGAAGTTGGTGAACTGGGCGTCGGACATGTTCGTCAATGGACATCTCACTGAGTTGAATGCCGGTCTTGCGGCTGCCTTTCAGACGAGCAGTTCCGGTGTCCCGCAAATCAGGATAGGTTCGGCCGTGTCAGATACGATGCCTTCGGTAGCCGCTCAAGATTTGCTGATTGGACTGGGAGGCAACGACTACCTCCATGGCGGCGATGCTGATGACATTCTCTACGGGGGGGCGGGCAATGACGGTATGAGCGGCGGGGCAGGAAATGATGTTTATCTATTCGAACGTGGTGGAGGTCAGGACTCGATAAACAATTACGACACGACGATCGGTAAGGTCGATGCCCTCCAGCTTGCTGCCGGGATTGGCAGCGCTAACGTACAGATGATTCGCAGCAGCCAGGATCTGATCATCACCCTGACGGGCACGAGCGACAGACTGACAATTTCAAACTATTTCTACAACGATGCTGTCGGCGACTACAAACTTGAGGAAATCCGCTTTGCCGATGGGACGGTGTGGACTGTGGATATGGTCAAGGCCAAGGTCCAGCAAGGCACTTCCGGCAACGACACGCTATACGGCTATGCGGTGGCCGACACGATAAGCGGCAGCGAGGGCAACGACACAATTCATGGCAATGCCGGCGATGATGTGCTGAATGGCGATGGTGGTATTGATACGTTGTATGGCGGTGTCGGGTCTGATCTGCTGCGCGGCGGCGACGGCAATGATTATCTGGACGGCGAAGCCGGAGACGATACTTTCGATGGCGGTGCGGGCAACGATGTGCTCCGCGGAAGCGGGGGCAATGACCTCTACCTGTTCGGCCGGGGCAGCGGCCAGGATACGGTGCAGAACCACGATACCAGTGCAGCGAAAGTCGATGCGATCCAGTTGGGAGCGGATATCGCAGGCAGCGATCTGCAGGTCACGCGCGTCAGTGAGAGTCTGGTCCTGAGCCTGAGAGGCACGACGGACCGGCTGACGGTGTCGTCCTATTTTTCCAACGATGGCGCAGGTTCTAGCAAGCTCGAAGAAATCCGCTTTGCCGATGGCACCGTGTGGACGATCGATACGGTCAAGGCGCTGGTGCAGCAAGGCACTTCCGGCAACGACACGCTGTACGGCTATGCGGTGGCCGACACGATCAGCGGCAGCGAGGGCAATGACACAATTCATGGCAATGCCGGCGACGATGTGCTGAACGGTGATGGCGGGGGCGACACGCTGCAAGGCGGCATCGGAGCGGACCTGCTGCGTGGTGGCGACGGCAATGATTATCTGGACGGCGAAGCCGGAAACGATACCTTCGAGGGCGGTGCAGGCAACGACTTTCTCTGCGGAAGCAGTGGCAGCGATCTCTATCTGTTTAATCGCGGCGACGGTCAGGATTCGATACAAAACTAT
>JACCDQ011366117.1_pt1 | contig 40000 bp, 41 predicted proteins | sample 7446031 | NCBI WGS metagenome assembly JACCDQ01 (sample SAMN15323442, study PRJNA562643) | freshwater metagenome | isolation source: river surface water | place: USA:Blue River Watershed | collected 2017-08-17 | reverse complement strand
GAAAATATCCGGTATTAGCTACAGTTTCCCGCAGTTATCCCAGAGTCAAGGGCAGATTTCTCACGTGTTACTCACCCGTTCGCCACTAATCCACCGGAGCAAGCTCCAGCTTCATCGTTCGACTTGCATGTGTTAAGCACGCCGCCAGCGTTCGTCCTGAGCCAGGATCAAACTCTCCGTAAAAATTTGTTTGCCTGCAAGCAGGCAAGCTTTTACGAACACTCCGGAAAATTGGAGTGATCAATTTGATTTGGCTTTTGAACTGTCTACTGACAATTCTGTTTTATCCAAAAGGAATCTCTACTGAAACCGGAGTTTCAGCCGAGGTTTTTGGCATCGACATTGTGCACGCTGTTGAGTTCTCAAAGATCGGATGCTTCTGACTTCATCTCTCGAATCAGCTTCAGAGCAACTTCTCAAGTCTACCGATTTGACATCTTCTGTCAACTTCTAGTTTCCCGGAAGTTTTCAGTCGTTTCCTTGTCGGAGACCTAAATCCTAGACATCAAAATTTCAGCCCGCAAGGGCTATTTTCTCTATCGAGGATTTGTTGTACTTGAGCCGGCGATCTCATCGGATTCTGCCAAACTTTGGACAACTCGGTAGAGCTTAGTCACGTTTTGGTAAACCTGTCAAATCAACTGCGATATTCGCGTGTTGACAGCGCTGGATCCCTTATTTTTCAAGGAAAAGTGCCGCAAGAGTTTTTTTGCCGCGAGCCAAAACCGCCATCCCTCCAACGAGAAAATCATTCAAAATTGCTCCCTCGTGGTCAATTTTTACTTTGTTCAAAGAGACTGCGCCCTGGGCAATCGCTCTGCGGGCAGCTCCGTTGCTTTCGCACAACCCAGTAGAAACCAGTGCAGAGATTACCGAATCACCCTCGCGAACAATTGCGGAAGGAAGTTCGGTTAGTGCATCCCGCAACACTTCCTGATCCAAGTTGCGAAGTTCGCCAGAGCCGAAGAGCGCAAGTGATGCATCGCGGGCTGCCTCGGCCTGAGTCCTGGAATGCACCAGCTCAGTTACTTCCAGAGCAAGCCTGCGCTGGGCTTCTCTCTTGAATGGCTCGTCTCTCACCTGCACGGCCAAATCTTCAATCTCGGCCTTGGGTAGGAAGGTGAATACCTTGAGTCGGTCGATTACGTCTGCGTCATCGGTGTTGAGCCAGAACTGATACATCGCGTAGGGGCTGGTGAGATCTGAATCCAGCCAAATCGCATTGCCTTCGCTCTTGCCAAACTTCTTGCCGTCAGAGTTGGTGATGAGAGGAGTCGCAATTAGGTGAACGCTCTTCCCTTCGACCTTGTGGATTAGGTCACTACCCGCAGTTAGGTTGCCCCACTGATCGGAACCTCCCGACTGTAAAACACAGCCGTAGCGCCTGAATAGCTCAAGGAAGTCCAGTCCCTGCAAAATTTGATAGCTGAACTCGGTGTAACTGATGCCGCTCTCAGAATTGAGTCTTGCAGACACCGCATCCTTGGCAAGCATTTTTCCCACTCGAAAGTGTTTTCCGATTTCGCGCAAAAAGTCGATAGCGCTGTAGCCACTGGTCCAATCAAGGTTGTTCACCAAGCGTGCAGGATTTGACCCTGAGTAGTCCAAAAACCTTCCGGTTTGAGCGGCGAGCTTTTCAACCCAGGCCGCAACGGTCTCCTTTGAATTCAGAGTACGTTCAGCAGTTGGTTTTGGATCACCAATCAAACCCGTAGCTCCACCAACCAGCGCCAGCGGATTGTGACCGGCAAGCTGAAGTCGGCGCATGGTAAGTAGTTGAACGAGGTTTCCAAGGTGCAGTGATGGCGCGGTTGGGTCGAAACCGCAGTAGTAGGTGGTGGGCTCCTCAAGCTGCTTGCGCAACTCGGTCTCATCGGTGGTGAGCGCCAGTAGACCTCGCCACTTCAATTCATCAATAATGTGAGTGAAGCTCGAATCATTTGCCTGTGCAGCGAGGGTTTCTGCTGTTGCCACTTATGCTTCCCTTCTCGGAGCGAGCTTCCTTATTGCGAGCAACTGCTCGAGCACCTGCGACAACGCGGTTCCGCCAGCTCCGTCGCGAGCCGCAATCGCGGCACCAACGCTCGTGACTTCGCGGACTGAGCCATCCAGAAGCGTTGAGACCTTAGCTAAAAGCTCATCAGGCGCATCCTTGAGTTCTATACCTATGGATTCACACTCTTTGACCAGTTCACCGGTTATCTCGTGCGCCACCCGGAAAGGCACGCCCTTCTTCACGAGCCACTCCGCCACATCGGTTGCAAGCGAATACCCCATGGGTGCCAGTGCCTCAAGTCGTGCGGTGTTGAAAGTCAAGGTCCTGACCATGCCGGTAAAGGCAGGGAGCACCAATAGCAAAGTATCGACGGAGTCGAATACCGGCTCCTTGTCTTCCTGCAGATCTCGGTTATAGCTCAGTGGCAGTCCCTTCAGGGTGGCAAGCAGTCCGGCAAGATTGCCAATCACCCGGCCCGCTTTACCCCTGGCGAGTTCTGCAATGTCAGGGTTTTTCTTTTGCGGCATAATCGAGGAACCGGTCGAATATGCGTCGTCCAATTTGATGTAATCAAATTCATAGCTAGACCAAATCACGATCTCCTCGGCGAACCGAGATAGATCGACCGCAATCAAAGTTGCGACAAACTGAAACTCGGCAACAACATCTCTAGCCGAGGTTGCGTCCATGCTGTTTTCGGTGGTGCCACTGAAGCCCAATTCATTAGCAACCAGTTTGGGATCAAGGCCCAGAGTGTTGCCAGCCAGAGCACCTGCACCGTATGGAGACAACTTCGCCCGCGAACGCCAGTTCTCCAGTCTCTGTAGGTTTCTGACCATCGGCCAGGCGTGGGCAAGCAGGTGATGAGAGAGCAGGACCGGTTGCGCATGCTGAAAGTGAGTCCTGCCTGGCATTGCCACTCCAACATGGGCCTCGGCCTGAGTTGCTAGTGCTTCAAGGTAGTCAACCAGCTGACTTTCGATGACATCGGCAGCGTCTAGGAGGTAAGAGCGAATCAGAGTGGCGATTTGATCATTTCTAGATCGTCCTGCGCGCACCTTGCCAGCGAGATCGGCTCCCGCAATCTCCATAAGCCCCCGCTCCAGCGCGGCATGGACATCTTCCTCGGAGGGCTTGGGCAGAAATGATCCCGCGATAACCCGCTTTTCAAGTTCGTGGCAAGCCTCGGTGAGGATCTTGAATTCATCTGCATCTAAATACCCGGCCGATTGCAGGGCAACGAGGTGGGCGCGAGTCCCAGCCAAATCGTAGGTGGCGAGGCGCCAGTCAAAATGAGTTGACTTGCTTAGTGCCGCCAGGGCGTCATCGGGACCCGCGGCGAACCTGCCGCCCCAAAGCGCATCATTTGTCTGTGCCATCAATACCTCGAAACCAAAGTTGAGCTGAGTTTACTTGCCCAGTTTTTGTTGACGATCCAGCCAGACCATCAAAGCCTTCTGGGCATGGAGGCGGTTCTCCGCCTCTTCCCAAATAAATGAGCGGGGTCCATCAATCACATCTGCTGCAACCTCGTAGCCTCGATACGCAGGCAAGCAGTGGAGGAAAATCACCGATGGGTCCGCTAGCTCGAGCAATCGATTTGTAACGGTGTAGTCAGAGAAGATCTTGACTCGCTTTTGCTTCTCTTTTTCCATGCCCATCGAGACCCAGGTATCAGTTGCCACAACGTGGGCATGGCGGACGGCATCCTCAGGGCGCTCATGGATTTCGATCACAGAGCCAAATTGCTTGGCAATCTCATGGGCACGCTTTACTACTGCCAAATCGGGCTGGTAACGCGCGGGTGCACCAATCGAGACATGCATGCCAGCCATGGCACAGGCGATCAGGTAGCTATTACCCATGTTGTTTGCCGCATCGCCGATGTATGCGATCTTCACGCCATTTGTGTGACCAAAGTGCTCTCGAATAGTCAGCAAATCAGCCAGCAGCTGACATGGGTGCCAGATGTCACTGAGTGAGTTGATTACTGGAACCTTGGAGTTCTGTGCCATTTCCTCTAGGCCGGACTGAGCGTATGTGCGCCAGACGATCTGCGCGACCTGACGCTCCAGCACTCGTGCAGTGTCAGCAACTGACTCCTTGGCACCAAGCTGAGAGGTGCCGGAGTCCATGATTAGGGGCACTCCCCCGAGATCTGAGATTCCAACGGAGAAAGAAACCCTGGTGCGAGTAGACGTCTTGTCAAAGATCACCGCAACGGTCTTCGGACCTGCGAAGACCTTTTCGCTGTAAGGCTCTTTTTTCAAGGCGATAGCAAGCTCGAGAATCTCGGCCTGTTCCGCTGGGGTGATGTCATCGTCTTTTAGGAAATGCCTAGTCATCTTTACCTCGTGACCTGGGTGCCAACGCCTGCTTTTGTGAATATCTCAAGCAGAATACTGTGCGGCTGCCGACCGTCAATGACGTGAGCCTTTGGAACTCCGCCATCTACTGCTGCCAGGCAAGCTTGCATCTTGGGAATCATGCCGCTTTCAAGGCGCGGCAGCAGCTCCCGCAATTCACCAGAAGTAATCTCAGAGACCAGCGACTCCAAATTTGGCCAATCCGCATACAAGCCGGCCACATCGGTTAGCACCATAATCTTTTCCGCGCCCAACGCAACCGCGAGCGATGCGGCTGCGAGATCGGCGTTGACATTAAGAAGCTCCCCAAAAACCGTTGGGGCTACAGTTGAAATCACCGGTATGCTCCCGCGCTCCAGGGCTGCAAGCACCGAGCGAGGGTTTACAGTTCTGACCTCACCCACCAGACCAAGATCCACATCTCCATCGGGAGTTTTGGCAGTCACTTTTTCGGCTTTGAATAAATCGTCGTCTTCACCCGATAGCACTACCGCGCTTGCCCCAGCAGCCTCGATCATGGTTGCGAGCGAAGCGCTCACCTGATTTCGCAGCACGTCGCGGACCACGCTGATGGTCTGCTCGTCCGTGTAGCGGAAACCATGTCGGAATTCACTTTGAATTCCCATCTCGGCAAGCCGAGCAGTGATTTGCGGCCCACCGCCGTGAACCACCACCGGGCGGATTCCAACAAAGCGTAGATAAGCCATGTCCTGAGCAAACGCCTGCTGAAGATCTGCGTCCACCATGGCGTTACCGCCAAATTTCACCACAACGATCTTGCCGTGGAATTCGCGTAACCAATCGAGAGACTCAATAAGCGTCTGAGCCTTGATTTGGGCGAGTGCTTGGTCTTGGTTTGCAGGAATCATTAGCTGGAGTATGCGCTGTTCTCGGTCACGTATGCGTGGGTTAGATCGTTGGTAACAATGGTTGCCTCAGCCTCACCTGAATGCAGGTTGACGATCAGGTCTACTCGCCTTGGAGAGAAATCCACCAAATTGCGATCTTCCTTCGGCCCACCCTGGGATGAGACCATAACCCCGTTGATACTGACATCGATGTTGTATGGATCGAACTTGGCCGAGGTGGTGCCGATGGCTGCGAGGATTCTCCCCCAGTTCGGATCATTGCCGTAGATGGCAGCCTTGAAAAGATTGTTTCTCGCGATTGATCGGCCGACCTCAACCGCGTCCGCCTCTGAGTCCGCCCCCTGGACCTGAATGTGAATTGAGTGACTGGCGCCCTCAGCATCTTCCAATAGCTGGATAGCGAGGTCCTTGCACAGATCGGTCAACAGAAGTGTGAACTCAGCCAATTCAGGCTTCACGGCCGATGCGCCCGATGCTAGAAGACTCACCTGGTCATTGGTCGACATGCAGCCGTCGGAGTCGAGTCGATCAAAGCTAAGCCTGGTTGCCTCGCGCAGAGCACTCTCCAACTCTTTGGAAGTCATCACCGCATCAGTGGTGATCACCACCAACATGGTTGCTAGTCCCGGGGCTAGCATCCCGGCACCCTTTGCCATCCCACCGATGCGGTAGCCATCGCCCTGACGCTGTGCACGCTTGGGAATGGAGTCGGTGGTCATGATCGCCAAAGATGCACTTTCACCACCGGTCTCAGAAAGAGCAGAGGTGGCATCGCTAATACCCGCGTAAAGCTTCACTCGATCCAGTTGCTCACCGATCAGACCAGTGGAGCAAACCAGCACATCGCCAGCCGAGACCTCGAGCGCTCTTGCCACAAGTTCCGCGGATTCGTGGGTGGTCTGGAATCCCTGTGCTCCGGTGTAGCAGTTAGCTCCCCCGGAGTTCAAAAGAATTGCCTCGACCTGACCGTCTTTGATTACCTCTTGAGACCACAGAATCGGATTTGCCTTGGCGCGGTTGGTTGTAAAGACTGCCGCTGCAGCCTTGAGTGGCCCCTGGTTCACGACCAGTGCCAAATCCTTGTTACCCGATGACTTGAGGCCACAGGCGACACCGGAAGCTAAAAAACCACTGGCAAATGTGACACTCATGGGGCAACTCCATTGATCTCTAGTCCAGTGGCTTCCGGAATTCCAAGCGCGAGGTTCATACTCTGAATGGCAGCACCGGCAGTTCCCTTGACAAGGTTGTCGATCGCACAGGTGACCACGACTCTGCCAGCGTGCTGGTCGTATTCCAACGCCAGTTGCACGGAGTTGGATCCGAGCACACTTGAAGTCATTGGCTGCGCAGCATCAAGCACTTGTATGAAGTACTCATCTGCGTATGCATCTCGATACGCCTCAACCAGCGCTTCGAGTGAGAACCGGTAGTTGGTCTTGACTGTGTTGACAGCCAAGATTCCCCTGGACATTGGAACTAGGACCGGAGTAAACGAAACCTGAACTTGATCGCCAGCAGCCTTAGTTAGATTTTGTTCGATTTCTGGCGTGTGACGGTGACTACCACCAACCCCATAAGCCTTGGCCGAGCCGTGAATTTCGGCATGAGACAGCTCAACCTTTGACGATCTGCCTGCTCCTGATGTACCGACCGACAAAACTGAAACCACGTCGCGAGGATCAAACAACCCGGCGGTAAAACCAGGTGCCAGAGCCAAGGTAATTGCGGTCACGTTGCAACCAGGAACCGCGATCCGCCTAACCCCTCGCAGCTTGCCACGCTGTTTTCCGCCGGAGGCCAGGGTTAGTTCTGGCATACCGTAGGTCCAAGTGCCCGCATGGGCGGTGCCGTAAAAGTTCTCCCAGGCCGAAGCATCCTCTAGCCTGAAATCTGCTCCGCAGTCCAAAACCAGGCAGTCATCCCCCAGCATCGCAGCCACCTCTGCGGAGGTTCCGTGAGGGAGACCCAGAAATACGACATCGTGACCGGCCAATACCTCGGGGGTCGTGGGCTCTAGCACTCGGTCTGAGTATTTGCGCAGGTGGGGGTGAATGTCACCGAGTTTCACACCGGCGTTTGAATTTGCTGTGACGGCACCCAGTTCAAGTTGAGGGTGATTCGCGATCAAGCGCAGCAACTCCGCGCCAACGTAACCACTGGCACCTGCTACCGCTACCTTGAAAACCATCTAAGCCCGCAGCTCCGCTCCGTGTCTTTGATTCGCCAACGTTACTGCAGCATCGCGCGCAACGGATGCCTCCTGCTGCGTCAAAGTCTTATCTGCGGCTCGGAATACCAGGCTGAAAGTCAACGACTTTTTACCCTCAGCAATCCCCTGACCTCGATATTCATCTACCAAAGTCACCCGCTCCAAAAGCTCCCCTGCACCCTCAGCGACGGTGTTTGCAAGATCGGCCGCAGAGATTGTGGTTTCAACCACCAGAGATAGATCTTGTGTAGCCGCGGTCATGACTCGAAGCTCGCCGGCTTGCAATACCGACGGCGCAAGCTCGTGAATCAAATCAAGATTCAACTCAAAGGCGGCAATTGCCGATGTGATGTGGAAGGACTTGGCAACGCTCGGATGCAATTCACCCACAACGCCAACCTTTTTTCCTCTAACCAAGACATAGCCCGATCGTCCAGGGTGGAAGCCGGGGATTTGACCTTGCTCAAGCTCAATTTGCAAACCAGCCGCCTTGGCGACCAGATTGACCGCACTCACCGCATGTGAGTAACTAACCGGCTGAGCCGAGAACGAAGGGCCCTGGCCGAGCCAGTTGCCAATCATCACGGAGGCGATCATGCGAGGCTGTTCAGGAATTGAGGCATTTAGTTTCGCCAGCGTGGATTCATCGGGTCTTCGATTGCCCACCGGCAAATCAGCGACTGCATCTGATTCAGTCGGTAAAAATACCGAACCCTCTTCAAAAATTGCCACGTCAAGGTTGCTGCGAGAGAGATTTCGCTGAGCCGCAACGATCAAGCCGGGCAAAAGCGATTTGCGTAGCTCAGGGAAGTCGCCCTGCAGCGGGTTCTCAAGACGAACAGCTGGGCCAGAGTCGAAGATTTGGTTTTGTTGCTCCGATAGGAACGGGTAATTCAATACCTCTGAGAGACCGGCTCCCGAGAGTGCAGCCAAAACCCTTCGGCGCAACTGCTGCCTGCGAGTTAGACCGCGGCCAGGAGGCGCAACTGGAAGACGTACCGGAATCTTGTCATACCCCACAAGACGTGCTACCTCTTCAGCGAGATCTGTCTTGTGAGTTAGGTCGGGCCTCCAGCTAGGTGGAATCACCTTTAGAGACTCTTCGTTCGCCTGTACCTCACAACCGATACTACGAAGTGTTGAAACCACTTCCTCTGGGCTGAAGCTCGCCCCCACCAGTTCACCTGGAAAGGAAAGCGGCATCTCAATTTGGACTGCAGCTTGTTCGATGCTGAAGTCTGCACCGGTTGAATCCAGCTTGCCACCGGCTAACTCAACGAGCAGCTGAGCTGCTCGGGCTGCCGCAACCCTGCCAACTTGAGGGTCAACTCCGCGTTCAAAACGCTTTGATGCCTCAGATGGGAGCTTGTGTCGGCGCGCGCTTCTCGCGATTGAGATCGGATCAAAATTTGCTGCTTCTAGAATCACGCTCTGCGTGCTGTCTGAGACCTCAGTGCGCGCCCCACCCATGACTCCAGCAATCCCAATCGGACCGCTGTCGTCACAGATCAGCAAGTCTTCAGTGTGCAGATCTCTTTCTTTGCCATCCAGAGTCTGGATCGACTCGCCCTCTAGGGCACGTCGAACCGTGAATCCGCCGTGCACTTTTTCTGCATCATAAGCGTGAAGGGGTTGACCCAGCTCGAGCATCACGTAGTTTGTGATGTCTACAGCAATAGAAATCGAGCGCATTCCTGCCAGCTTTAGCCTGGTCGCCATCCAATTCGGAGTCGCCGCTTGGGCATCAATGCCACTGACGCCTATGAGATGAAAGCTTGAACAGCCTGGCTTCGAGTGAATCGGGGCGAGATCGGAAACCTCGAGCTTGATTCCAGATCCGCTGAGCGGACTGACCTGGGTTGCCGGGTCTGTAAATTCGGCTCCGCTCGCGTGAGAGTACTCTCTGGCAATGCCGCGAATTGAGAGACAGTAACCACGGTCCGGGGTGACATTCACCTCGGCGGCGGACTCAGATAGCCCCAAAAGCTCCAGGGCGTCTGTCCCAACTTCAGGGTCCAGACCCAGGGTCTCCAGTCGAAGAATTCCGTCATGCTCATCGCTCAGACCGAGCTCTCTTGAGGAGGCGATCATTCCATCAGAGATGTGCCCGTAGGTCTTGCGTGCAGCAATCTCAAAACCACCGGGAAGCGCCGCTCCCGGTAGCGTGACAACCACCTTGTCACCCACAAAGAAATTGCGAGCGCCGCACACGATTCCATTGACGACACCGGGAGCCACCTCAACCTGACACCAGCGAATGGTTTTGCCATTCGATTGGGCTTCCTCAACGAACTCAAGGACCTTGCCCACCACAATCGGGCCTCGCAGGTCGCCGCCGTGAGCGCCTTCCTCCTCGAGACCGACCCTGACCAACTCGGCCATCACAGTGTGAGGGGTGGCGTTCTCAGGAAGCACTACAAATTCGCGAAGCCAGCTAAGTGGAATTCTCACTAGATCACCGAACCAAACTGCTGCGAGAAACGAACATCTGCCTCGACCATGTCGTGCATGTCGCGTACACCATTTCGGAACATGAGAGTGCGCTCAATACCCATGCCGAATGCAAAACCGGAATAAACCTCGGGATCAATGCCGGCAGCCATCAGTACGTTTGGATTCACCATTCCGCAACCACCCCACTCCACCCATCTGGGACCACCCTTGGCCCCCGGGTGCCAAACATCCAACTCAGCCGATGGTTCAGTGAACGGGAAGAAGCTCGGCCTAAGGCGAATCTTGGCCTCAGGTCCAAACATCACCCTGGCAAAGTGCTCCAACGTTCCCTTTAGGTCAGCCATGGTCAGACCCTTGTCAACGGCTAGCCCCTCCACCTGATGGAAAACGGGTGTGTGGGTGGCATCCAACTCATCTGTTCTGAATACGCGACCTGGGCACAGCACGTATAGCGGTAGGTCGCGATCCAACATGGATCTAACCTGAACCGGTGAGGTGTGGGTGCGAAGTAGCAGGTGGTTTTCAACCGGTGCTACAAAAAACGTATCCTGCATGGCGCGCGCCGGGTGATCTGGGTGGAAATTTAGAGCATCGAAGTTGAACCACTCATTCTCAAGCTCTGGTCCATCCGCGATTTCCCAGCCCATGCCGACAAACACATCGGAAATTTGGTCCATTAGCAGAGAAAGCGGGTGCCTGGCGCCCTGCCGGATCAAGATGGGGCTTGCAGTTATATCAACGGATTCAGCTTGCAGCTGCTCTTCCAGAGCTTGGGCCTCGAGCTGTGCTTCTCTGGTAGCAAACACTGAATTCAACTCAGCTCGTGCCTGGCCGACTAGTTTGCCGGCCTCCGCCTTTTGGTCGGCAGGCAGGTCGCGGATGAGAGCGTTGAGCTGGGCTAGCTGCGAACTCTCGCCCACCAGAGCGGACTTAACTGATTTGAGCTCGGCGAACGACTTCGCGGCATTCACCTCGGAAAGCGCTTCGGCCAAAGCCTTCGCTACCGTTTGCTGATTGAGTTCTAGAGGCACCCGCACAAGTTTAGTCTTGGGAATGCTGTTCGAAGGCTGAGGCGTAGAGACAAACTGAGGCGGCGGTTGCCAAGTTCAGTGACTCTGCCTGCCCATAAATCGGCAGCGCAACCAAACGGTCAGCCATTTCCTCAACCTGAGTGCTCACCCCATGAGCCTCGTTACCAAAGATCCAAGCCGTTGGCTTTGCCAGCGAGGTGCGTAGGGTTGTGATGGATTCACCGGACGCCGTCGTTGCAAACACCTGCAGTCCAGCATTTCGAAGTGCAGAGATTGTTTCACTCGGATCCGCTTCCTTGACAAAAGGCACGTGAAGAATGCTTCCCGCGGTTGATCGGACAAGCTTGGGATTGTAGGGATCTACGGAATCCTGCAAAAAGATGACAAGGTCCGCGCCTGCAGCATCTGCGGCACGCAGAATTGTGCCAGCGTTACCGGGATCTCTCGCCTGGTCTAAGACCACAACGAGTTTGGGGGTGGTCGACAGCGCCTGATCTAGGTCGATGTCCATTTGGCTCACAACCGCGACGACACCTTGAGGAGTTGTAGTCTGCGATATTTTTGCCATCACCCGCTCTGAAACCAGAGTGATCTCAACCCCGGCACTCTCCAATGCCTCTAGCTCTGCGAAGTAACGATCAGCGGCCGGCTCGGTTACAAAAACCTCTTGTGCCAGGCCAGGCCTGCGGCTGAGCTCCTTGAGGCCCTGAGGCCCATCAAGCAGAAAGAGCCCGGACTCAGTCCGGGCGTCTTTCTGATTTAGGCGTGATACTCCCTTGATCCTGTCGGATCCTGGGTTATCGAGCATTAGCTAGCCTTTGGAGCATTCACATCCTTTGGCAGCGCTGCCTTTGCGGAAGCGACCAAGGAGGCAAAGGTCTTCGGGTCGTGGATCGCCATGTCCGAAAGGATGCGACGGTCGACCTCGATACCAGCGAGCTGTAGACCCTGGATGAAGCGGTTGTAGGTCATACCGTTGGCACGGGCACCAGCGTTGATGCGCTGGATCCATAGACGACGGAAGTTACCCTTGCGCTTACGACGGTCGTTGTATGCGTAAACCAACGAGTGCAGCAACTGCTGCTTCGCCATGCGGTACAAGCGTGAACGCTGACCGCGGTATCCGTGAGCACGCTCAAGCGCAACGCGACGCTTCTTTAGCGAGTTGACGGCGTTTTTTACTCTTGCCATTTTCTACTCCTTCTATAGCGTCGGTTAGCGACCGAGCTGCTTCTTTAGCTTCTTGAAATCTGCGGCTGAAACCACCTGGTCCTGGTTCAGACGACGGGTGCGTCTGGATGACTTGTGCTCCAGGTTGTGGCGCATGTTGATTTGCTGCTTCATGAGCTTGCCGCTGCCAGTGAAGCGGAATCGCTTCTTGGCACCCGAGTGGGTCTTCATCTTCGGCATGATCTCTCCTTAGTTCTTTTCTTCAGCCTGTGTGGCGGACTTTTCAGCCGCACGTTTAGCCTCGGCGCGTGCCTCAGCCTTGTTCTTCAGAGGTCCGATAACCATGACCATGTTTCGGCCATCAATCGATGGGTGTGACTCCACAGAGCCAAACTCCGCTACCTCTTCGGCCAAACGCTTCAGCAGGGTGACACCCATCTCCGGGCGAGATTGCTCTCTACCTCGGAAGACGACCATGACCTTGACCTTGTCGCCAGCCTTGAGAAACTTCCTGACCTGGCCAACCTTGGTGCCGTAGTCGTGATCATCGATCTTTAGACCGAATCGCACTGTCTTTAGCACGGTGTTGACCTGGTTCTTGCGAGCCTCGCGGACCTTCTGAGCAGCTTCGTACTTGAATTTGCCGTAGTCCATGATTTTGCAGACTGGAGGGTTTGAGCCCGGGGCAACCTCGACTAGGTCTAGGTCTGCCTCGCGCGCCAAACGCAAAGCCTGATCAATGGAAACAACGCCAACCTGTTCGCCTGCTGGTCCGACAAGTCGAACCTCGGCAACTCGAATACGCTCATTGATGCGCGGATCGCTGATAAGAAGCTCCTCTGATACCGTTTGTGGCCCACGAAAAACGTGCAGAAACAAATCAACGCTCAAACCCGAACAACCTTTAGAAACGGTTGGCAGGTGGGATCGCAATCCACTTCTGACTGAGCTATCGCCCAGAGCCTGAGGTAGCCTAGCAGACGAATAACCATTTCGAAAGAGGGATTTTGGACGAGATAACCCGAGACATAGCCGAAGTTCCTGCCGTTGAAATCATCACTACGGCCGCCGTTCACCTCATGAGTGCCGCTGCAGTCCAGTGCGGATTGGCTGAGGATCAGAAGCCGGATCTTGACGAGGCGCGCAAGCTAATCAATGCGCTTGCTGGACTTATCACCGCGGCGGCGCCTGAAATCGGAGACCACCACGCTCGTCCGCTTCGAGATGGACTTCGTTCACTTCAATTGGCCTTTAGAGAAGCTTCAGTGATTCAGGATGAGCCAGGCAAGGGTCCTGGCGAAAAATACACCGGGCCAGTTAGCTAACCAACCGAATTCCAACCGAATCCACAAGCTCCAAAAATCTTGAGGTTTGCAACACGGCGCTGAATCGAGCAAGCAGTTCCCTGATCTGATCTTGATTCAAGCCTGGCTCCAGCTTCAGAATAAGGATCAGCTCCGGGCCGGTGAGCTCACCTTTTGGATCACCATCAACTAGCTTGCAAGCAATTACCTGTTCAAAGGCCGCCACAGCTTGCGCAACGATGGACGCAAGTTCGGCGCTGTTGCTGGGACTTGACCACGACAAGCCCTGGGCCAGGTGGGCTAAGGCCGGACGTCGCAGCACTACCGTCTTTGATCCGGGGTCCAGCACAAGTCGCTCGTGCCCTTCTGCTACGGCGGCCAAAGCCAACTTATCGACGGCAACAGGAACTGGTCGTGCGTCTGGACGCCATCGGGACATGCTGGCCACCGAGCTAAAAACTGGAATTGCCGAGCCGCCGTCTGGGGTGCTGACCGCCACGATGCTCAGATCAGCGCTCTTGTCGACTACCAGCCCATTTGGGCCAAGCTCGCCCTCCCCCAACTGCGCCAGTAAAGGTACAAGAAGCCTCTGATTTCTCAGGGCCGCAACAACCGATTGGACGTTGATCTCTCCCTCAAGGGCAGCAGCCAGCGCCTTAGGACAGCTGCCATCATCATCAGACCACTGATTCTGTGAGAACTCGCGCCCCTCCCAGGGCACTCCGGCGGAATCGTGAAACCTGTCGTGTGCCATTTATCCGTTAGCGATTTCGAGCGCTTGCTCAAGCGTGAAGCGACCCGCATACAAAGATTTCCCAAGGATTGCTCCCTCAAGACCCAATTCGACCAGGGCGTGAAGGTCCCTAATGTCATCTAGCGACGAGATGCCGCCAGAGGCCACCACGGGCTTGTCTGTCTTTTCCATTACCAGCTTCAGGAGTTCCAAATTTGGACCCCTGAGCGTACCGTCCTTCGTAACGTCGGTGACTACGTACCGGGCGCAACCGGCATCTTCTAATCGAGCCAAGACCTCAAACAGATCGCCACCCTCTTGGGTCCAACCGCGAGCGGCCAAGGTGGTTCCGCGGACATCCAGCCCCACTGCAATCTGGTCTCCGTACTTCGAGATCACTCGAGCTGTCCAATCTGGGTTCTCAAGTGCAGCTGTTCCAAGGTTGACTCGGGTTGCCCCAAGCTCCAATGCCGCCTCGAGCGAGGCGTCATCCCGGATGCCTCCTGATAACTCGATTTTCGTCTCACCGCTGGCCCTGACAACCTCGCCGATAACAGCGCGGTTCTCTCCCCGGCCAAATGCCGCATCAAGGTCAACTAGGTGGATCCACTCTGCACCCGCGGTTATCCAGTCGCGAGCGGCGTCTATGGGGTGACCAAAGTCTTCCTCGCTTCCCGCCTCGCCCTGTGTAAGTCGCACGGCCTTTCCGGCAGCAACATCCACGGCTGGAAGTAGCTCGAGTTTCATCGCAATCTCCTAAAGGGTAGAAATCCAGTTTTCCAAAAGCTTGAGCCCCGCAGATCCGGATTTCTCCGGATGAAATTGGGTAGCAACAAGTGGTCCATTTTCAACCGCTGCCAAAAACCGCTCGCCATGCTCGGACCAGGTCAACACTGGCGGAATGAAAGGCTCCTGTACATCCAGAGTCCAGTGCTTTACCGCGTAGGAGTGGACAAAGTAAAAGCGTTCTTGCTCAATTCCCTTGAAGAGCACGGACTTCTCACCTGTGTCGACCTTTGACCAGCCGATATGAGGGAGTGTCGGCGCTTGAAGCATCTCGACACTTCCCGGCCACTGACCAAAGCCTTCAGCTTCGATCCCATGCTCAAGACCGGTTTCGAACATCACCTGCATGCCAACACAGATACCCATAACGGGGCGCTGCGCTGTTAGGCGCCTATCTAGGAGGCTGGCCACATTCGCCTGGTTAAGCTTCTGCATCACGGCGGAAAATGCTCCGACGCCGGGAATCAACAGGCCATCAGCCTCGAGCGCTTGCTTTCGATCGGAAGTCAGGATGACGGATGCACCAGATTGCTCCAACGCCCTACAAGCCGAGTGAACATTGCCACTGCCGTAATCAAAAACTACGACTCTTTTCAAAGAGCGCCCTTAGTTGAAGGGACGCCCGACACCCGAGGGTCACGCTCAACCGCCTTGCGAAGTGCACGAGCAAACGCCTTGAACTGAGCCTCGGCAATGTGGTGTGGGTCTCGACCTGCCAGCAGATTGACGTGAACCGTGAGGCCGGCGTTGAAAACTATTGCCTCAAATACGTGACGGACCATAGAGCCAGTGAAGTGACCGCCGATCAGGTGGAATTCAAATCCAGCAGGCTCCCCGGAGTGAACCAGGAAGGGGCGACCTGACACATCAACGACCGCACGCGCCAACGCCTCGTCTAGCGGGACCGAAGCGTCGCCGTAACGAGCAATCCCGACCTTATCTCCGAGAGCTTGCTTGAGGGCCTGACCAAAAACGATTGCAACGTCCTCGACCGTGTGGTGGACGTCGATGTCGACATCACCTGATGCTTTGACTTTCAGGTCAATCAGCGAGTGCTTGCTCAGTGCGGTCAGCATGTGGTCATAGAAAGGAACCCCGGTGCTGATCTCGCTTACCCCAGTGCCATCCAGATTTAGCTCAAGCTCAACGCTCGACTCACTGGTGGTTCGGTTCACTTTTCCAGTTCGCATGACCGCCTCCTAGCTGAAAAGAGAAGTCTAACCAAGGGTTTGCTTCAGTGCAGCCAGCAAAAAGTCAGTCTCAGATTCAGTTCCCGCGGTGATGCGCAGCGTGTTTGGAATCCCCACGTTTCGGATTAGCACCCCTTGCTCCAGGAGCCTCGTGAAAGTGACCTGAGGATCTGGGAACCCAGCACATAAGACAAAGTTTGCTGCGGACTCGTAAGGCTTCAACCCCATTCCTTCCAGGGCTTCAACAATCCGATCACGTTGCACCTTGATTCGGTCGACATTTGCGAGCATGACATCCGAAAACTCAAGAGCTGCAAGAGCGGCAGCCTGAGTAAGAGCGGATAGGTGGTAAGGGAGCCGAACAATTCGCAGCGCGTCAACAACTGCCTCGGATGCGGCAAGGTAGCCCAACCGCACTCCCGCAAACGCAAACGCCTTGCTCATTGTGCGAGAAATAATTAGGCGCTCTCTACCAGGGAGAAGATCAATCACAGACAGGCCATCGGCAAACTCGGCATAAGCCTCATCAACAACCAATATGCCGTCGAATGCATCGTAGGCAGCAGCAATAACATCTCTCCCTATGGGAGTCCCCGTCGGGTTATTGGGATTGCAAAGGATCACGATGCTGGGATTTTCTCTGCGGATTTCATCCACCACATAGTCCGCAGTGAGAGTGAAGTCCCCCAGCCGCTTGAGCTCCTTGTAGGGCGTTAGGGAGATTCGAGCGATGTTTGGATACATCGAGTAGGTGGGACCAAAGCTAAGTGATCGAGCCTCCGGACCACCAAAGGCCTGAAAAATTTGCATCAAGATTTCATTGGAACCGTTGGCAGCCCAGACTTGATTTGGGGTTAGGTCGCCCCCCAGGAAGTTGGCTAAAGCCCCCCGCAATTCCATGAATTCGCGGTCGGGATAGCGGTTGAGCAGAGGAACAACTTTGCCTAGCCGAGAAGCGATTGCCTCGGAAACGACCTCGGGGATTCCAAAGGTGTTCTCATTCACGTTTAGTTGATACGGTACCGAAAGCTGGGGAGCACCGTAGGGCTCCTGCTCACGAAGGTCGCGACGGATGGGTAGATCTCGGAAGCTGGTCACCCGAGAAGCCTAACGAATAGCCCCTATCGAGGCAGGGCAATGCGCTGGCCGGGCTCCAGCACGGTTGAGCTCAGTGCGTTCATAGCGACGACCTCTGCGATCCAGTCTCGAGGATCCTCACCCTTCGCAAACACCTCGGCCAGGTCCCACAAAGACTCACCATAGCCAACAGTGATGTAGTCGAGAGGTGCGGGCTGCTCGCTGGTAGCCACAGACCCATTGATGCCGGCCAAGCTGAATGAAACAGCAAGTCCGACGATTATGAGGCCCCGCACTAGCTTGGCTGGATTCTGCAGGGAGTAGGAGTTCACCTTTGACATTGCTCTGCTTCCTCTCTGTTCGAATTCTTGTTTCGAACATTTGTTCTAGTTTAGGAACGCAATTCACTGAAATGCAATGAAAATTCCTAAAAATCTTTTGAAACCTCGAAAATGTGTTTGAAAATCCTTGGATCAGCGAATACAGTTTCGATAGAAGTAGTCAAACAAGACCCTCTGACATTTTTTGAAAGGGCGGGCATGGACCAGAGCAATCTCACCTCCGTTCAGCAAAAGATTCTCGATGTAATCCGAGAGTCAATGGACACCCGCAACTACGCCCCCTCGATGCGCGAAATCGGAGAATCTGTAGGCCTTTCGTCTACTGCAAGCGTTTCGCATCAGCTGAACAAGCTGGAGTTGCTTGGATACATTTCCCGCGACCCCCGACGACCAAGAACTATTGATCTGCTTGGAGACGAGGCTCCGGGCGAGATTATTCGCGCAGATGCTGCGATGGTCCCACTTGTGGGTCGAATTGCTGCCGGTGGTCCAATCACCGCTGAGCAGAACGTTGAAGACGTGTTTGCTCTCCCAAGGCAGCTTGTTGGCCAGGGTGAGCTCTTTCTTCTGAAAGTTGTTGGCGAGTCCATGATCGACGCGGCAATTTGCGACGGCGACTGGGTGGTAGTGAGACAGCAGCAGACTGCTGAGAACGGTGACATCGTCGCTGCCCTTCTGGAGGATGAGGCGACAGTTAAGACCTTCAAGCAACGCGATGGGCACACTTGGCTACTTCCAAGAAACTCAGCCTTTGAGCCAATTCTCGGAGATCACGCAGTAATTTTGGGCAAAGTTGTTGCAGTGCTTAGGGCTGTCTAGCCGCTTCTAACTCCGCAAACAGATCCGCAGAGACCATCGCTACGACTCGAGTTCCTTGCTCTAAATATTCAGTCTCAAGAACCTTGCCAGCAAGGTGTGCTCTAGAAATCAGGTCCCCTCGGTGATAGGGAATCACTCCGCTGAACTTGAGGTCAGGCTGCGGTAAGCCAACCGAAATGGCTCGTTCCAAATCCTCGATACCCAATCCAGAGCGGGCGCTAACTAATAACGAGCCCGGAATAAGTCCACGGAGCCTTATCTGGTCGTCTTCACTGATCAGATCCGCTTTGTTGAACACCACTAGTTCCGGAATTGCAGATGCATCGACCTCGGCAATGACGTTTCTGACCGTGCTGATTTGCCCCAAGGGATCCGGGTCCGTTGCGTCGACCACATGCAAAATCAAATCAGCGTCTGCAATCTCTTCCAGAGTAGATCGGAAAGCTTCAACGAGTTGATGTGGAAGGTTTCTCACAAACCCAACGGTGTCAGCGAGCGTGTACTCTCGCCCATCCTCGGTTTCGTGTTTACGAACCGTGGGATCCAAAGTGGCAAAAAGTGCGTTCTCAACCAAAACTCCAGCCTTGGTAAGACGGTTTAGAAGTGAAGACTTACCTGCGTTTGTGTAGCCCGCAATCGCGACCTGAGGGACACCGGAGTTTGCCCTCTTTGCCCTCTTGACGTCGCGCGCCTGCTTCATTTGAGTAATCTCTCGACGGAGCTTGGCCATCTTGGTGTTGATGCGACGCCTATCAAGCTCAATCTTCGTCTCTCCAGGACCCCTGGAACCAATACCGACGCCACCGGCAGCCTGGCCACCTGCCTGGCGAGACATTGATTCACCCCAACCGCGCAGGCGGGGCAATAAGTACTCCAGCTGCGCCAGCTCGACCTGTGCCTTACCCTCGCGTGACTTAGCGTGCTGAGCGAAAATGTCGAGAATGATGGCGGTTCGGTCAATCACCTTAACCTTGACAATATCCTCGAGTGCACGCCTTTGAGACGGCGCAAGTTCGGCATCGGCGATTACGGTGTCAGCTCCGAGAGCGCGCACCAAATCCTTCAGCTCCTGAGCCTTACCCTTGCCCAAAAAACTTGTTGAGTCGGGCATTGCACGCCTTTGGATCATGCCATCGAGGACCTGAGCCCCGGCAGTCTCTGCTAGCGCAGCAAGTTCTCGAAGTGAGTTTTCGGCGTCGGTGAGAGTTCCGGAACTCCACAGTCCAATCAGGACCACTTTTTCAAGGCGGAGCTGGCGATACTCGACCTCACTGATGTCCTCAAGCTCGGTGCTGAGGCCTATGACCCTGCGAAGGGACTCTCTGGCCTCAAGGTCAAGCTGATCTCCGTCAAACTCATTTTGTGGTGCCGCATCGGCACGCCTGAGGATTCGATCTAGCAGTGACTCATTTTCCATTACTCACAACCCTAGGCTGTAATAGGTTTATTCAATGCCGCAAGAGCACTATTTCAGCGAAAGCCCAGACTCTGAGGCGAAGTCTCACGAAATCCGCTTCGAGGTTGCCGGGATCCCATTCAGAGCCAAATCGGAAACAGGAACCTTCAGTGTCCAAAAGCTCGACAAAGGCACTCAAGTTTTGCTCAGATCACACGACTCTTTTCCCACTGCTGGAAATGTCCTAGACATCGGTTGTGGCTGGGGGCCGATATCTCTGGCAATCGCCAAATTACAACCCAACACCACTGTGTGGGCTCTCGATGTGAATCAACGCAGTCTCCGTCTGACAGGAGAAAATGCAGCCCAATCGGAACTTCAGAACGTCCGACCCGTAACCGCTGAGCAGATTCCTGCCGAGTTACGATTCACTGGAATCTGGTCAAATCCACCAATCAGGGTTGGCAAGTCAGTTCTACACGAATTGATGAAAACCTGGCTTCCAAGACTGGCAGAGGGCGCCAGCGCATTCTTAGTTGTTCAAAAGCAATTGGGGGCGGATTCATTTGAGAAATGGCTAGCCACCGAGTTTCCAACGATGACGGTGAGTCGTCCCGATCAAGACAAGGGCTACAGAGTAATCGAGGTTAGGAACGTGGCCAGGATCCGCTGAACGAAAGTTCTGCAGGACCACTGATCCCAGCGTGCTCTCCATCCTCGGTGGTAAACATGCGGACAGCGACCTGACCACCGGGGACCCTGACTCGCCAATAATTTTGAGTGTTACCGGCGTACTCTCTGATGGCAATAGCCGCGGCCGCGATACCAGTGCCGCAACTCTGGGTCTCCCCAACCCCTCGCTCATGCACGCGCATTGTCAGACCGGCGACACCTTCCGAGATCAAGGGGTCGTCCAAAACCACGAACTCTACGTTCGCACCTGATGGAAGATTTGGCTCGAGTACCGGGGCTTTGTTCAGATCCAGAGCATTCAACTCTTCGACGCTTGCCAGAGTTACCACTACGTGTGGATTTCCGATCGTCAGATACAGCCCTGGACGTGGGACTCCAAGGCCCGCAGCGTGAACCAGAACCTCTTCACTTTTTATTTTCCAACGCCCAAGGTCAACAGCGAAGCCATTTACCGTTGCAGTGATGTCCTTGATTCCAGCCCTGGTGGCAATTGGCAAGGTGCTGCCGTCGGAAAGCTGAGCGTGACCACCATCCAACAGGTACCTGGCAAACACCCGAGCACCGTTCCCGCACATCTCCCCCTTGGAGCCGTCCGCATTTCTATAATCCATAAACCAGATTGCGTTCGGCTCTTCGCTCAATAGATGGCTAACCTCGCTCGAGGCTGAAGTGTGTGTCGCGATGATGACTCCATCCGCCCCAATACCGAAGTGACGATCACAGATATCACGAATCTCGGAGTCGGTCAGGTTGAGCTCAGCATTCGGGTCGTGGACTAGCACAAAGTCGTTTCCGGTGCCCTGGCCCTTGATAAACGAGACGTTCATCGCTCCAGCCTAATTTGCTCCACCACGAATTCGAGACGATTACCTAGCTCGGGGCACCAGCGAATTCGTGTATCACGCCTGAACCAAGACATCTGTCGGCGTGCGTAGCGCGAGGTTAGATTGCTGGTTTCCTGCATCGCCTGTGCCGACGAGAGCTTGCCATCCAACTGATCGAACGCTTGCTGATAACCAATTGCCACCGCGGCCGTTCTAGAGAGCACAAACTTTTCTCTGAGCTGACGCGCCTCATCAATCAGGCCCGACTCCCACATCAGGCCAACCCGCTGCGCGATTCTCGCCTTCAGCTCTTCTCTCTCGACCGAAACTCCAATCCAAAGCGTTGGTCGATAGCTCTTAGGTTCAGGTAGTTGTGATTGGTACGGGGCGCCTGTGATCTCGATAACCTCAAGCGCTCTGATTACCCGGCGGATATTTTGGGATGGAATCCTCGACGCGGTTAGCGGATCCAATTTCTCTAGTCGATCATGCAGAGCAGTTTCGCCAAGAGAGTCGGCCTCCTGCTCAAGTCGCGCCCTTATCAAAGGATTGGTGGGGGCAAACTCCAACTCATCGAGCGCAGCAGCAAGGTAGAACATGCTGCCGCCTACGACGATTGGAACAGCACCCCGAGTCAAAATTTCATCGATGGTTTTTCGAGCAATCGATTTGTACTGCACGGCCGACATTTCCTGCTCGGGGGTGATCGAGTCGAACAAGTGATGCGGAAACTCAGAACGCTCCTCCAGGCTCAATTTTGCAGTACCGATGTCCATGTGAGAGTAGAGCTGCATTGCATCAGCGTTGACAATCTCGGCACTGATTCCTTGAGATGCGAGTGACCGGGCAACCTCCAAAGCCAACGCAGTCTTACCAGCTGCGGTTGGTCCGACTATCGCCAAAATGTCAAAGGGCACGGGAGCTTCTAATTGGAATTCCCAGAGTCACCTTGCCAGATCCCGGGGTTGGCGCGCCGCAGCTCTCAAGTTGACGACGATCGTGGGCATCTCCACCCCGGGTTCGACGCAGCGCGTAGGTAGAGCCCTCGGTGACATCCGCGACCAGGTGATAAGGGGCTGCCTGGGTGACCGTAACGGTGACGAGGTCGCCGGGGCGAGGTATTTCCTGACCCTCAGGAATCTCGAAGTGAACCAATCGATTGTCTCGACCACGGCCTGACATTCGGTTGGTTTGTGAGTCCTTGCGGCCCTCGCCGGTAGCAACCAGAACCTCGACGTCGGATCCGATGAGAGCTTGATTTTCCTCCCATGCGATCTGGTTCACGAGAGCTAAAAGGCGTTCATAGCGCTCTTGGACCACTTCTTTCGGTAATTGGCCCTCCATCTCCGCTGCAGGAGTTCCCGGGCGCTTTGAGTATTGAAAAGTAAAGGCAGCACTGAAGCGAGATTTGCGAACCACTTCCATTGTCTGCTCAAAATCTTCCTCGGTCTCGCCGGGGAATCCGACAATGATGTCAGTAGTGATAGCTGCCCCCGGGATCGCTGCCCGAACTCGATCAAGAATTCCCAGGTACTTATCCGAGCGATAACTTCGTCGCATCTCCTTCAGAACCCGATCGGAACCCGACTGTAAAGGCATGTGTAATTGCGGCATGACGTTTGGCGTCTCTGCCATCGCAGCAATTACATCGTCGGTGAATGCCGCCGGGTGAGGTGAGGTGAATCTGACGCGCTCAAGGCCCTCGATTTGACCGCACGCCCGCAGCAATTTGGCGAATGCGCCCTTGTCGCCAAACTCGACACCGTAGGTGTTGACGTTCTGGCCCAGCAATGTCACCTCGACAGCACCATCTGCAACCAGCGCCTCCACCTCGGCAAGGATTTCACCTGGGCGACGATCCTTCTCCTTGCCGCGAAGGGATGGAACGATGCAGAAGGTGCAGGTGTTGTTGCAGCCGACCGAAATGGAGACCCAACCGGCATAAGCCGAGTCGCGTTTGGTAGGAAGAGTCGATGGAAAAACCTCCAATGACTCGAGAATTTCAACCTGAGCTTCACGATTGTGACGCGAGCGCTCTAACAGAGTCGGAAGGGAGCCCATGTTGTGAGTTCCGAAAACTACATCGACCCACGGGGCCTTTTTGATGATGGTGTCCTGGTCTTTTTGAGCCAAGCAACCACCGACGGCAATTTGAAGACTTGGATTCGCTTCCTTCTTTGGAAGCAGCAACCCAAGGTTCCCGTACAGCTTGTTATCCGCATTCTCGCGAACAGCACAGGTGTTGAAAACCACCAGGTCGGCTTCTTGACCCTCTGCCTTTGCATAGCCAGCACTCTCCAATAGGCCAGAGATTCGTTCAGAATCGTGAACGTTCATCTGGCACCCGTAGGTGCGAACTTCATAGGTAAGAGTCATAACGGGGAGATTTTACTCGGACGCTAGGGCACTAGCCATGGCTCTTCGAACGATATCTCCGTCAAAACCTCTCCTGGAAAGAAAACCCTGGAGTCTTCTGCGCCGCACTTCTGGGTCATATTGCGCTAGCGCCCTGAGCCGCTTTTGAGCCAGACCGAGAGCTAGTTCATACTCAGCGTCACGATCGATGTCAGCCAGTGCATTAAAAGAGATCTCATCGCTGACCCCCTTTTGTCGTAGCTCGCGACGCATAACAGCTTTTGACTTTCCGCCACAGGCAATGCGACTCGCTACAAAGGCCTTGGCGTAGGCCTCATCATCAATCAGCTGAGCCTCGGTGAAACGGAGTATTACCGCATCAGCAATCTCTTCCGGAATCTCACGCTTTATGAGCACCTGACGCAATTGATGTTCGGTCTTCATGGAACGAGAAAGCTGGTGCAGCAGGACATTTTTCGCCCGCTGGACCAGCTTCTCATCAGACATTTTTAGTTGTTGGCCGCTTTCGGAACCGAGGGCTCGGCGGGCAGGTCGGCAACCGCTCTCGGAACGCCAATTCCAAGCTTCACCTTAATTTTTTGCTCGATCGTGTCGGCTACCTTTGGGTTCTCCTTCAGGTAGTTTCTCGAGTTCTCTTTACCCTGCCCAAGCTGCTCACCATCAAAGGTGTACCAGGCACCAGACTTCTTTACGATTTCGTGCTCAACACCGAAGTCGATCAAGCTTCCCTCGCGAGAGATGCCTTCACCAAACATGATGTCAAATTCTGCTTGCTTGAACGGAGCAGCTAGCTTGTTCTTCACGACCTTGACGCGTGCCCTGTTGCCAACTGCGTCTTGTCCATCCTTCAATGTCTCAATTCTTCGAATGTCGAGACGAACGGATGCATAGAACTTCAGGGCCTTACCACCTGATGTGGTCTCTGGAGAACCAAAGAAGACTCCGACCTTCTCGCGCAACTGGTTGATGAAGATTGCGGTGGTCTTGGTGTTGCTGAGCGCTCCAGTCAGCTTTCGCAGCGCCTGAGACATCAGTCGCGCCTGGAGGCCAACGTGAGCGTCTCCCATCTCACCCTCAATTTCAGCGCGCGGAACCAGTGCGGCAACCGAGTCGATGACGATGATGTCGATCGACCCTGAGCGAATCAACATGTCGGTGATCTCAAGTGCCTGCTCACCAGTGTCTGGCTGAGATACGAGTAGCGCATCCACGTCTACGCCCAACTTTTTGGCATACTCCGGGTCCAGTGCGTGCTCAGCGTCAATAAATGCTGCGATACCGCCGTTGCGCTGCGCATTTGCAATTGCGTGCAGCGCAACAGTTGTCTTTCCGGAGGACTCTGGTCCGTAGATCTCGACAATTCGACCCTTAGGAAGACCGCCAATACCGAGTGCAACATCAAGCGCGATGGAACCGGTCGGAATTGATTCGATTGGTGCTCGCTCTTCAGTGCCCAGTCGCATGACCGAACCCTTACCGAACTGGCGATCAATCTGAGCCAGAGCGGTCTCTAGCGCCTTTTCTCTGTCTGAAGCACTTGGCATTCTGTCCTCTTTTCGCTGGGGTGAAGCTCGTGCAAAGAACCTAACCTTTGCCTCTGACAATTACTTTCGTCTAGTTCTCACTGTGGAAAACTTCAACGTATTTGTCCTGGGGAAAGACTAATGCCATTCGAACAAAATTTCGAATGGCATTAGTCGGCGTGTCTTTTTGGCTTGTTCTTTCCAAGCCAGCGATCCTTTGGAACCCCCTGGGATCGGCATATTGCCAACCAAACTATTCTTGGCTCCTCCCCCGCATCCAACAGTTGACGTGGGGTCAGGTCTGCAAATTCGGTGAGTCTGGTGTCGCTTAACAGCACCGAGGCTAACCCATCACCAAACTCATCTCGGAGCAGGCTATGGAATTGGCTGAGTTTCACTACCTTGAAATCAACGAGGCTTCGGTAACGAAGGCATCAGGGACAGTGTCCGGGATGTATGTGTCGTCCAGGTAGATACCCTCGATGGCAGCTACTCGATCAGAAACCTCCCGCATAACAACCGATAGTGGCACCTCAAGCGCATCCGCAACCGATGCGAGGATCTCCGACGACACCTCTTTTTGACCGCGCTCCACCTCGGACAAATAACCCAAGGCAACAGAGGCGCGGGCGGCAACCTGACGCAGGGTCTGGCCGCGACGAAGTCGGTGAGTTCTTAGAACATCACCGATTTCCTGTCTTACTAGTACCAAGGTTCCTCCAAGCAAATAACCTATCGGGTTACTACAGAAAAGCTAAACTGCGCGTCTGAATGTTTCCTGAAGCTAAACCCTAAATTTGCTCAAGCTCTTCCCGAAGTAGCGCAATAGCAGCCCCTGTCGCCTGATCAGAAATCTCAGCCCGGGTCCCAGGAAACTCGAGCCTCACTACCCTGGTGCCGCGTTCGGAGGCAATGCCAATAAATACAAGCCCTATCGGATTACCTCGTACCGGCTCCGGTCCCGCAACACCCGTCGTGGATAAGGCGACTACCTGCCTTTTCAAGGAGGTATTGTCTTGAGCGAATTTGTCTCTTACTCCAACTGCCATTTGAAGTGCTACTTCGGCTGCTACGGCTGTGTTTGTAGCTATCAGCTCGCTTGCAACACCCAACAGTGACACTTTCGAAGAATCCGAGTAGCTAACAATTGACCCAAGAAAGACCTTGGATGCACCGGGAGTGTTGGCTATTTCGGTTGCCACTCTGCCAGCGGTAAGCGATTCGGCAGCGCAGATTAGTAGACCTTTGGACTCTGCCAGCGCTATGAGGTTCATCGCTTCGGAATTAGGTAGCGAATACCGGTATACCAGGTAACGACTACCGTGAAAATTAGCACCGTAAACACAAATGGTTGATACCAAGAACCCAAGAAGTCAAATGGCGCAATTGCTAGCGAGATGGCAACAATCTGCAACACCGTCTTAAACTTTCCGCCGCCTGAGGCTGCGAGCACACGTTTTTTGGCAATCACCAAGCGGTAAACCGTGATGCCAATCTCACGCACCAGAATTGCGATCGTGATCCACCAGGGAACTGCCTCGACAATTGAAAGTGCAATCAGCGAACCCGAAAGCAAAGCCTTGTCGGCAATCGGATCTAGCAGCTTGCCCAGATTGGTTACTAGATTCCGCTTGCGGGCAATCGCTCCATCGATACCGTCGGTGGAAGCAGCCAAAATCAGCAGCACTAGTGCGATAAAACGACCTAGTTCGCTCTCCCAGAGCGCAAGCATCAGCCAAAGCACCACTGGGACTATGGCGATGCGGGCTGTGGTGATGAGGTTTGGAGTCTGTCGGTACAGGAAGGATCTAGAACTCATCTTTCCTTCCCGTTAGCTGCCAGGCATCCTCGTCTGGTTCGTCATCCGGGGAATCCCCGACAAAGACAGCAGAGGTTGCTCCGGTCAGCTTAGCTAGGAAGGCTGGGAGCTCATCTGGTTTGAGAAGCACATCCCTGGCCTTGGATCCCTCCGACGGTCCGACAACGCCCCTGGATTCCAAGAGGTCCATCAATCGACCAGCCTTGGCAAAGCCAACCCTTAGCTTTCGCTGGAGCATGGATGTAGATCCGAACTGCGAGTTCACAATCAAGTCGGCAGCAGCCAACAGCAGCTCGAGGTCATCTCCAATGTCACTGTCTACAACTTTTGACTGAGCGGGGGCAGCAACATCGCTTCGATATTCCGGCTCCATCTGCTGCTTGACGTGGTCAACCACTCGGTGCAGCTCATCCTCGGAGACCCATGCCCCCTGCACACGAACTGGCTTATTGGAACCCATTGGTGAGAAAAGAGCATCGCCTTGACCAACCAGCTTTTCTGCTCCTGGCTGATCCAAGATCACTCGAGAGTCGGTAACCGAGGAAACTGAGAAAGCCAGCCTGGATGGAACGTTGGCCTTGATCAAACCAGTAACCACATCCACGGATGGACGCTGAGTTGCCAGCACGAGGTGAATACCTGACGCTCTAGCTAGCTGAGTGATTCGCACGATCGAATCTTCAACATCCCTTGGTGCCACAATCATCAAATCAGCCAGCTCGTCAACCACCACGAGAAGGTATGGATACGGCTGAAGCTCTCGCTTAGAACCCTCTGGAACCTTCACCTGACCCGCAACAATGGCGCGGTTAAAGTCATCAATGTGCTTGAAGCCGAAAGAGGCTAAATCGTCGTATCGGGAATCCATCTCCTTGACCACCCACTGCAGGGCTTCGGCAGCCTTTTTCGGATTGGTGATAATCGGAGTCACCAAATGCGGCACGCCCTGGTAAACAGCAAGCTCCACACGCTTTGGGTCGATCAGCACCATTCGGACCTCGGCTGGCTTAGCCCGCATCAGAATCGAAGTGATCATCGAGTTCACAAAGGAGGACTTTCCGGCACCGGTAGCACCAGCGACCAAAAGGTGAGGCATTTTCGCAAGGTTAGCCACCAGGTAGCCGCCCTCTACGTCTTTGCCAACCCCGATAGTGAGCGGGTGAGTCGACGCTGCGGCGTTCTTTGAACGCAGCACATCACCCAACGAGACTGTCTCTCGATCGGTGTTCGGGATTTCAATACCGATTGCGCTCTTGCCTGGAATCGGAGCGAGGATGCGGACCTCGTTTGATGCCACGGCATAAGAGATGTTGTTGGTCAGACGCGTCACAGCCTCAACCTTGACGCCCGGAGCCAGCTCAACCTCGTACCTGGTCACGGTCGGCCCGCGCTGGAATCCTGAGACTCTCGCTTGAACGTCAAACTCTCTGAATACATCGTCGATGGCGGCAACGATTTGGTCGTTTACGGCAGTCTTCGCCTTCGGCGGAGTTCCAGCTGCTAGGACTCCAAGCGAAGGGAGGGTGTATGGTCGCTGCGCCCTTGGCCTAGGGGAAACCGGCTCCTCAGACACAACATCAATCGGCTCGGTGAGCCCCTCCTGGACCTCCAAAAACTCGAGCGAGTCAACTGGGTCTGGACTTGAAACTACCTCAAGCTCTTCGGTGATGAATTCATCAATATCTTGAACCACGGGGGTTTCAAAGGCAGGCTTGTCGCTTTTCGCGTTATTCCACCACGAGGACTTGGTGCCGTCGAAGGCATCTGATGCCTCCGGCTGAGCTTTGGCTCCGAATAGGAACTCGCTGAACTGCCTGAGCTTTGGCCTAATTTGATTTGGAGCGGTGCCAGTCATAATCAGGACTGAGACCAGTACAAGCAGAGCGAGGAGCGGAACCGCCCCCCAGTGCGTGAGGACCGAAACCAGCGGCTCACCAAGCACCCAGCCAAATAGACCACCGGCTTCGGCAAGACCCATGGCACCATCGCGGTTTGGCGCAGGGCGTCCAGCAAAGATGTGGAAGAAGGCTGCGATGACAGATAAAAACAGCCAGAAACCGACCGCAAACCTAGAACTATCCCGAACCGATGCTGGGTGCCTAAAAAGATAAAAGGAGTACACGAAAAAGATCGCCGGCAAAGCGAAAGCAACTGATCCAAACAGAAGACCAAAGCTGTAGGCGTGCAATACCTGAGCCCACGGTTCATTGATCAGGAACCAGGCAAACAACGCCCCAAAAACCGAGAGTAGAAATACGAAAAATGGCGCGCCATCGCGTCTGTCTTCCGCCGCAAGCTTCTCAGTGCTGAAGGCGCGGATGAGACCGCCCAACCCATGGGCCAAAAGCATGTAAAAACGACCAAGGTTCTTTCCAAAGTTTCCCTGAGGTTTAGCCGGGGCGGCAGCCTTCGCAGGTCGACGCGCAGCTGGCTTACGCGATGCTGGGGGCTTTCTTTGAACCATGGGAAAAAGGTAGCAATCAAGCGGGCAAATACGGCTTAGGCGCTACCTGTTTGAGTGAACAACCACTGGGATAATCATGGGCTTGCGACGATGTGCCTTCGCTACCCAGGTTCCAATGGTGCGTCTTATAACCTGCTGCAACTGATAGGTGTCTCGAACTCCGTCTTGAGCTGCTTCAGCCAGTGCCTTCTCGATTGCAGGCTTGATGTCATCGAATACGTGATCAGCTTCCGCGTAAGCGCGAGCTCTGATCTCGGGCCCTTCGATGACCTTCCCGGTGGAGGGATCGACAACGGCAAAGATTGTGATGAACCCCTCGGCAGCCAAGATGCGGCGATCCTTCAGATCCTCCTCAGTGATCTTGCCGACTGTTTTACCGTCCACGTAAAGCATGTTGCATTCAATCTGACCTACAACGTCTGCTGTGCCATTACTGAGGTCAACCACAGCGCCATCTTCGACAACTAACACTCGCTCGGGTGCAATTCCGGTCTGAATGGCGAGGTTAGCGTTAGCAACCAAGTGCCTGGCTTCACCGTGAATCGGCATCACATTTTTTGGTTTGAGAATGTTGTAGCAGTAGAGGAGCTCGCCAGCTGCAGAGTGGCCGGAGACATGGACCTTGGCATTACCTTTGTGGACCACATTGGCACCAAGTTTTGTAAGCCCATCAATTACTCGGTAGACCGCATTCTCATTGCCTGGAATCAGTGAACTCGCCAACAGCACGGTGTCCATTGGCCCGATTGCGATCTGGTGGTCTCGGTTTGCAATTCGGGACAGCACAGCCATCGGTTCACCCTGTGAACCAGTGGACATAAAGACCACCTGGTGATCTGCCAGATTGTCCACTTCCTTGAGATCTACGATTGCTCCAGAGGGGACATTCAAAAAGCCCAGTTCGCTGGCAATGGCCATGTTTCTGACCATGGATCGACCTACGAACGCAACCCGACGGCCGTTTGCCACCGCAGCATCAATCACCTGTTGAACGCGGTGGACGTGAGAGGAGAAGGACGCGACTACCACTTTGCCCGGTGTCTTGGCAATCACAGACTCAATGACCGGCCCAATCTCGCGCTCAAGCGGAGTAAAGCCCGGCACATCGGCGTTTGTTGAATCCACCATGAAAAGGTCAAGGCCCGCTTCGCCGATTCGCGCAAAGGCACGCAAGTCCGTCACGCGTCCATCAAGCGGTAGCTGGTCCATCTTGAAATCGCCAGTGTTCAAAACGCTGCCGGCGGCAGTTCTAATAACTACAGCCAAAGCGTCTGGAATCGAGTGGTTGACCGCTACAAACTCCAGCTCAAAAGGCCCAAGCTTTTCAACCTGACCCTCCTTTACCGTCATGGAGTATGGGGTGATTCGGTGTTCTTTGAGCTTGGCCTCAACGAGGGCAAGAGTGAGAGTTGAGCCAAGAAGCGGAATGTCGGAACGCATCGACAGCAGGTATGGAACACCACCAATGTGGTCCTCGTGCCCGTGAGTTAGGACGCAGCCGATCACTCGATCTAACTTGTCTTCGAGGTAACTCAGATCGGGCAAGATCAGATCAACACCGGGCTGAGTCTCTTCCGGGAACAATACGCCACAGTCCACAATCAGAATCTGAGAGTCAATTTCAAATACGGTCATGTTGCGACCGATTTCACCGAGGCCTCCCAGCGGGATGATTCGTAGGGTTCCGGGCTGAAGCTTTGCTGGTGACTGCACTAGCGAGTAGTTCCTGCGACCTTAGGCAAGGCACCACCGGCGGCTGCGTTCCTATCGGGTCGGAAGTTGCTAAAGCTCAAACCTGGAACACTTACCACCTGGTCAATACCGTTCTCAATGGCTGCTGCCTCGTGGTCCTCAGGACCGACCAGCGGGAGTCGAACTCTAGGGGAGTTGATTAGACCTAGACCGTGAAGTACGTACTTCGCGGCAACCGTTCCTGGGACGTGAGTCATGATTGCGCGCTGCAGTGGCTCGAGGGCGTTATGAACTCTCAGTGCCGAGTGGAAATCGTTGGCATTGGTGGCATCAATCATGGCTCGATAGGCGTGAGGCGCAATATTGGCCGTAACGCCAATTAACCCGGTAGCGCCAAGCGCCACGTGGGCTAGCACGTTGGAGTCGTCTCCCGAGAAATACATCAGACCGGTTTCAAGCATCAGTCTTGAGGCTTGGGCCAAGTCTCCCTTGGCATCCTTGATGGCCACAATGTTTGGGTGCTTGGCTGCTCGGTGGAAGGTGTCATACGCAATGGCAACACCGGTTCTACCGGGGATGTCATAGAGGATGACAGGAAGGTCTGTGGCGTCTGCAATCAGTCTGAAGTGGGTCAGAATGCCTGCCTGAGTTGGCTTGTTGTAGTAAGGAGTCACAACCATCACACCGTCAGCACCGGCCTTTTCGCTGGCCTTATAGAGCTGAATCGCATGTGCGGTTTCGTTGGATCCACCGCCGGTGATGATCTTGGCACGACCGGCCGAGACCGATTTTCCGACCTCTACAAGCTTGATTTTTTCAGCATCGGTAAGGGTGGAGGTCTCACCCGTAGTACCGGTAACCACAACACCGTCAGCACCGTTGGAGATGACGTAGTCAATGTGCTTTTCAGTAGCGTCCCAATCGACCTCGCCATCGGCGGTCATTGGCGTTACCAAAGCGACCAATACCTGGCCGAACAAATCCTTTTGATGCATTGGTTCAGCCTACCTAAGAGCAGTTGGAACCGGAAACTACTAATCTGAAGCCATGCGCCAAAGTCGGCTCTGGGTTGAACCCTTTTCCCCTCGATCGATTAGCGCTAACTTACTCGCCGGACTCACGGTTGCAATAGTTGCCCTCCCCCTCGCCCTTGGATTTGGACTTGCGTCTGGCCTGGGCGCGGGCGCAGGAATCGTCAGCGCCATCATTGCAGGGCTTCTTGCCGCCGCTTTCGGAGGCAGCCGCTTCCAAGTTTCAGGACCTACTGGAGCGATGACCGCGGTTTTGATACCCATCGTTCATCAATTTGGCATTCAAGCAACCTACGCGGTTGGTTTTATTGCCGGCATTTTCCTTGTACTGGCTTCACTTGCCAGAGTAGGTAAATACATCCACCTTCTGCCCGACTCTTTGGTCGAGGGCCTCACTGCAGGCATCGCTCTTGTTATTGCCCTGCAGCAGGTTGCCTTTGTTTTCGGGGTTGAGACCATATCCGAGGAGCGGATTTGGTTTTCTGCTTGGAGAGAGCTTGAGCTTTGGCTGGCAGCACCGACATCAACCGCACTGCTTATCGGGGTGTTGGTGATCGCACTGAATTTGATCGGATCAAAATTTTTTCCACGACTTCCGCTGGCGTTATTCAGCGTCTTCCTAGCCACCATCGCCACCGAGGCGCTGGATCTAAAGATTGATGTGATCGGGCAGCTCCCCAAGTTCAACCTAAGCCCCTCACTTGAGTTTTTGTCAGGCCAGGAGATTCCGCTACTTCTGGCCCCTGCCTTTTCGGTGGCGCTACTCGCGGCCCTAGAGTCACTACTGAGTGCGAAGATTGCAGACCGCATGAAGGCGGATGGAACCAGTCATCTACCCAACAAAGAGCTCTTTGGGCAGGGAATTGCAAACCTGATCACACCCATGTTTGGCGGCGTCCCAGCCACTGCTGCTTTAGCGCGAACTGCTGTGAACGTCCGCTCAGGAGCAACGAATCCTCTCGCAGCAATTTTTCACTCTCTGATGCTCGCCGCTTTTGTGCTGCTGCTATCAGACTGGGTCTCGATGATTCCGCTCGCCGCGCTGGGTGGTGTCTTGGTGGCGACCGCATGGAAAATGGTGCACCTCGATATCTTGAGCGCGCTATTCAAAAAGTCCTCCGCGGATGCGGCCATCCTGACAGTAACAATGCTGACTGCGGTGCTGGTTGATCTGATCGCAGCGGTGATAGTAGGAATCGTGCTGACCCTGGTGCTGAGAAAGCGCCGTGGTTAGGGCGCTACGCGACCGTTTTCGTTGAATGCCTCGTAGCTGAGTGGCATGAGCTCTGCCCAGAACACTTCCATCTTCTCTGCAACCATTTCAATCTCGCGCTGCGGGAATGAAGGGAAGTGAGTTCCCTCGCGCTTGGTGCGAAGGCTCAGGAAGTTCATTAGCGAACGAGCGTTCATGGTCACATACATGCTCGAGTAGATGTTTACCGGCAGCACAATACGAGCCACCTCTCGGGCAACTCCAGCCTCAAGCATGCGCTGATAAGCCTCGTAGGCGGCACGAACCACAGCCTGAGTCTCCTGGGTAACCAACGCGGTCTGCTCTGCAGTGCCGTCTTCAAACTCGTAGTGCCCGGGCTTACCGACCTGGATTAGCTTGCGGTCTGGGCCTGGGACATAGAAAACCGGACGGAGTTCGCGGTAACGACCCGACTCCTCGTTGTAGCTGGCGATGCGGTGACGCATGAACTCGCGGAACACGAAGATTGGCGCTTGGACATAGAAGGTCATCGAGTTGTGCTCAAACGGGGAGCCGTGACGATCACGCATCAAATAGTTGATCAGGCCCTTGTCGCGTTTTTGCATCTCTGCATCGGTTGCCTTGGCACCCTCGAGAGTTTGCTCACCCTGGGTGGATACTCGAGCGGCGAATAGCACATCGGAGTCTGATGCGCTGGAGCGCACGAGCTCAACGGTCACGTCAGAGCGGAATTCAATTTCGGTCACGCCCAAAGCCTAAGGTTTTTCTGACGTAAAAAAGCGCAACACTCCGTTTTGCCATCCTGCCATCGCTTAGCCTTTCGGGGTGGAACTCAATTTCTCTAGCTGGGCCGTCATTGCCCTGCTGTCTCTAGCAACCCTGCTGGGCATTGGGTTCAAGCTGTTTTCTGGACGCGGGCGAGCAATAACGAAATCTGAGGCCATAGATTTGAACAAACTCAAGGCTGAGAAATCTAGTCTGCCGGTGAAGGCGTTTGGTAAAAAGGCAACCCTGCTGCAGTTCTCAACCGAATATTGCTCAATTTGCCCAGGGGTTGCGAGGCACCTGTCTCAGCTTGAATATCGACACGGTGGCCTTTTGCATCTCGAAGTAGACATCACCAATCGATTAGATCTTGCCGCCCACTTTCAGATCAGCCAGACCCCAACAGTGTTTATCCTTGACCAAAAGGGTGAAATCAAGTTCAGAGTTTCCGGAGCTCCAAAGCCCGGAGTCATTCAGCAAGAGCTAACAAAACTAGGAGCAATATGAGCGAGCTAAAGAGAATCGACCCAAGAGGACCGAGATTCGGTGCCGCAATCACATCAGTGCTAGCTCTAATTGCATTCAGTCAATCTCAGGAAACTTATTTGTTTGGTGCCCCTTGGATCGTGCTGCTCTTTGTACTTTTTGCCTGGAGTGTCTTCTTTCCCCAGTCCCACCCATACGCACTCATTTTCAAGAAGTTTGTAAGACCACGACTTGCAGCCCCTAAGGAGCTCGAGGACCCACGACCACCGCAGTTTGCTCAAAAGGTTGGCTTTGGCTTCTCGATTCTGGGAGTTGCCGGAGTGTTGTTTTCGCCAATCTTGATCCCAATCAGCGCTGCGTTCATCTTCATAGCAGCGTTCCTAAATGCATTCTTTGGCCTGTGCCTTGGCTGCCAGATGTACCTGGGTCTAAGAAGACTGGGAATTATTCGCTCTTAGCAATCGCCTGTCGCATGGCTGCCCTAGCCCTGCGACGGTCGCCTGATGCGTCGTAGGCCTCTGCTAATAGCAGCCAGTCTTGCCAGCTGTCATTGAAGTTTGCCTTGACTCGTTCAAACTCGCGTTCCGCGGACTCCTTGGTTGCTCGACCCGATGGCCGCAACTCCAGCTGCAGTTCGTTGAGCCCGTCCTCCAGGGCTCGTGCGATCAGCTTCTGTGACCTGATCCCAAACTGAATCTCGCGATAGAGCGCCCAGGCTGCAACCAGCGGAAAGACCAACATCCCCGCACCCATTAGCTTGGCAATCCAATTGGGATCAGCGAGCAAGGTGAGGGCTCGACCGGTCATTAGATACAGATAAACCAGAGTCAGCAGTGTCATGATTGCGACCCAAATTTTTGTGGTCAATTACAGCCCTAAAACCTTGTCCAGGCCAACGTGTAATCCAGTGGCCTGCTTGGCAAAGTCAATGCTTAGCAAAATACCCTTGGCATATGCCCGGTGTGAAATGACTTCGTGCGAGAGGGTCGTAAGTTCACTCTCCGCACCAAAGTGCACATCCTGCTTAGCTGACACGCCCTTTAGTCGGAGCGAGTGAATCGGGACACCCGCCACGACCTCTCCCCTAGCAACCTGATCCACTCCCGGAATCAGTGGTTGAGGCAGGCCCTTGCGAGCTTGGTGAATCAACTCGGCGGTCCTAACTGCGGTACCCGAAGGTGAGTCCACCTTGCCCTCGTGATGGGCCTCAACAATCTCGATCGAGTCAAAGTAGCGAGCCGCCAGCGCACTGAAGTGCTGAATCAACATTGATCCCACTGAGAAATTTGGGATTACTACAGCAGCTGAGCGCGGGTGTTGAGCAAGCTTTGCCTCAAGCATTTGCAGCTTGGATTCCGACCAACCACTGGTGCCGACAACGACCTTGAGATCATTCGAGATTGCATAGTCGACGAGCTCAGGACTTGCGGTGGGGAGCGTGAAATCTAGCACTACGTCAGCGCCGAGCATTTGCTCTTTTGCAGAGCTGGAATTCAAGGCCGAGTGCAGTTTTAGATTTGCATCAGAGTCGATTAGCTCAAGAGCAAGTTTGCCCATTCGCCCGGTTCCCAAAACTGCAACTGAAGTCATGGCAAAACCCTATCAACCAACTAGCTAAGACCCTTGAGCGATTTGCCAACGGCAACCAAGGTTGGCTCTGCGCTAAACACTCGGTTCGCGACAGCGACGATTTGATCTCTGGTTACCGATCTGAATCTGTCCATCACCTCGGTGATCGAGAGATACTCACCCGTGCCGATCTCGGCTGCCAACAGTCGATTCATACGAGCCAGCGGAGATTCAAAGCGCAAAGCTAGGCCGCCGGAGATGTTGCCAAGTGCTAGCTCTAGCTCGGATGCGGTGATTCCGTCAGAAACCACCTTCTGAACCTCAGCGCGCATGAGCTCAGTAACGAGCTTGGCATTCTCTTCGCTGGTTCCGGCGTAGACACCGAAGTAGCCGGCATCTGAATAACCCTGCTGATAGCAATAGGTCGAGTATGCAAGACCACGCTCTTCGCGGATCTCTTGGTATAGGCGAGAGGACATGCCGCCACCGAGAACGGTACTCAGGATCCCCAGTGCGAAGCGGTCGGGATCTGAGGCATGGAGCGACTGATACCCAAGAAGCACGTTTGCCTGAGCAACATCTTTTTTGATGATTCGCTTGGCTTCTGGGCTTGGAAGCTCCATGGCCTGCTGCGACCTTCTCGGTTCGGGCTGGGCAGAACCGGTCCAGCCAATTCGACTCAACTCGGCCTCGACTAGCTCCACCACTCGCTCGTGCGAGACGCCACCGGCGACCGTGATAACCAAGTTTTGCGGAGCGTAATGCTTTTTGTAGTAAGCAAATACCGACTCGCGATCCACCGCATTGATGGTGTCGACCGTGCCGCCGATTGGGCGACCCAAATCAAGACCCGGTAGCAGCGCCTCGGAGAGATTCTCGTGAGCGACATCCTCGGGGTCATCCTCGTTCATCGCTAGCTCTTCAAGAATGACTGTGCGCTCAACATCAAAGTCGTGGCCGTCGATCTTGGCACTCGAAAACATATCGAGAAGTAGATCCAGAGCTAAGGGCAAAGCCGCGTTTTCAACCCTGGCGTAATAGCTGGTGTACTCCTTGGCCGTGGCAGCATTTGAAGAGCCGCCGACCGAGTCAAACGCTATTGAGATGTCGCGAGCCGATCTTCGCTCTGTTCCCTTGAACAGCAGGTGCTCTAGAAAGTGTGTTGAGCCAAAGTGGCCACCGGTCTCATCACGGGAGCCGACAGCAACCGAGGCCGCAACGGCAACCGAGGGTGCACCGAGCATCTCCTCGGTCAGAATGCGAACACCGCTGGGCAGCACGGTCTTGCAGACACGTGCCGCCTCAGCGGTGAACTCGATTGAATCTCTAAGCGGTAGAAGCAAGGTCTACTACTCGGCAGCTTCCTCGACAACAGGGCTTAGCGATAGCTTGCCGCGGTCATCGATCTTGGTGATCTCAACCTGAAGCTTCTGACCAACCTCAAGAACATCTTCGACGTTCTCGACACGCTTGCCACCAGAGATCTTCTTCAGCTCTGAAACGTGAAGTAGGCCATCCTTACCCGGCATCAGCGATACGAAAGCACCGAAGGTGGCTAGCTTCACAACGGTTCCCAGGAAGCGCTCGCCGATCTCAGGTACGTGAGGGTTGGCGATTGCATTGATGGCGGCCTTAGCTGCATCCGCAGCTGGACCGTTGGTAGCGCCGATGTAAACGGTGCCGTCGTCCTCGATCGAAATCTCGGCTCCAGTGTCCTCCTGAATCTGGTTGATCATCTTGCCCTTTGGACCAATGACCTCACCGATCTTGTCGACAGGGATCTTGACTGCGATAACGCGAGGAGCATATGGGGACAGCTCGTCTGGCTCGTCAATTGCCTCCTGCATGACATCAAGAATGTAGGTTCTAGCATCCTTGGCCTGCTTGAGTGCTTTAGCCAAAACGGAAGCTGGAATACCGTCTAGCTTGGTGTCTAGCTGAATGGCGGTCACGAAGTTGCGAGTACCTGCAACCTTGAAGTCCATGTCACCCAGGGCATCCTCAGCACCGAGGATGTCGGTTAGAGCCGCATACTCAGTCTTGCCATCGACGGTGTCAGAGATTAGACCCATTGCGATACCTGCAACCGGAGCGCGCAGTGGCACACCAGCGTTTAGTAGCGACAGGGTTGATGCACAAACCGAACCCATTGAGGTTGAACCGTTTGAGCCAAGAGCCTCAGAGACCTGACGAATTGCGTATGGGAACTCTTCGCGAGTTGGCAACACTGGAACCAGGGCACGCTCTGCAAGAGCACCGTGACCAATCTCACGACGCTTTGGAGAACCAACACGACCTACCTCACCGGTGGAGTAAGGAGGGAAGTTGTAGTGGTGCATGTAGCGCTTGGAGGTCTCAGGGCTCAGCGAGTCAATCTGCTGCTCCATCTTGAGCATGTTCAAAGTGGTGACACCTAGAATCTGAGTCTCACCGCGCTGGAAGATTGCAGAACCGTGGGTTCTAGGGATAACTGCAACCTCTGCATCAAGGGCGCGAATGTCGGTTAGACCGCGGCCGTCAATACGGATGCCCTCTTTGAGGACGCGGGTGCGCATTACCTTCTTGGTTACTGACTTGTAAGCGGCAGAGAACTGCAGCATCTGCTCCTCAGAGAGAGAAGCTACTAGCTCCTCCTTAACCTTGGCCTTGAGCTCGTCGTCGGCCTCCTGACGCTGCTGCTTGTCAGCGATTTGGTAGACCTTTGCGAGCTCTGCACCAGCAGCCTTCTCGACTGCTGCGTAAACCTCATCGGTGTATGGCAGGAATACTGGGTACTCTGCGGTTGGCTTAGCAGCCACCTTCGCTAGCTCTACCTGAGCACGAACCAATTCCTTGATGAACGGCTTAGCTGCCTCAAGACCTTCGGCGACGATCTCCTCGGTAGGAGCAATAGCGCCACCAGCGATTAGGTCCCAGCTGGTCTCGGTAGCCTCAGCCTCAACCATCATGATGGCGACGTCTTCCTTGCCACCCTCCACAACTACGCGACCGGCAACAACCATGTCGAACACTGCGTTTGCAAGCTGAGAGTGCTTAGGGAATGCAACCCACTGGCCATCGATTAGTGCCACGCGGACACCTGCGACTGGGCCAGAGAATGGCAATCCTGCAAGCTGGGTTGACATTGATGCAGCGTTGATTGCGACCACGTCATAAAGCTCATCTGGCTCGATTGACATAACGGTCACTACAACCTGAATCTCGTTACGTAGACCATCAACGAAGGATGGGCGTAGCGGGCGGTCAATCAGACGAGCGGCCAAGATGGCCTCGGTGCTTGGGCGACCCTCGCGACGGAAGAAAGAACCTGGGATCTTTCCAGCTGCGTAGGAGCGCTCTTCAACGTCAATGGTTAGCGGGAAGAAGTCGAACTGGTCCTTTGGCTGCTTGGACGCAGTGGTTGCCGAGAAGAGCATGGTCTCTTCGTCGATGTAGATGGCAGCGGCACCGTTTGCCTGCTGCGCTAGACGACCGGTCTCGAAGCGCACAACGCGCTTTCCGAATTTTCCGTTGTCAATGATTGCTTCTGTTGCTTTGATCTCTGGGCCTTCCATAGCCCCTCCTTTATCCTCTTGCGCGCAAATAAAGCGGCGTCAAGCCGCTATTGCGCTGGAGCTAGGGCGATTGCCCTGATGAGTGCTGGTCGTCAGTAAAAAACCCTGGGTTCTGGCCCCAGAGACTTCCACCGAAGACCCGCCTCGCGAAAACTCCTAGCTGGAGTCTAACAATCGAGTATGGAAAAACCTAGAAATGAAAAGACCCCGGTTTCCCGGGGTCTTCGTGTATCAAAAACTATCGACG
>JACCDQ011669854.1_pt1 | contig 40060 bp, 18 predicted proteins | sample 7446031 | NCBI WGS metagenome assembly JACCDQ01 (sample SAMN15323442, study PRJNA562643) | freshwater metagenome | isolation source: river surface water | place: USA:Blue River Watershed | collected 2017-08-17 | reverse complement strand
CCTAGTGAAAGGTATCTTGCGTCCAGAAGATTTCTACCAAGAGCCAGAAGTAAGAAGTTTTACAGATATGCTTACAGCTGATTTAGCTTTGCCTGCATATGTAAAACATTATTCTATTATTACAACTCCAATAAATGAGCTTATAGGTGAGATCTCTAAGCGTCCTGATGCTTTCCGTGTTAAGGCATTTGATGATGATTCTAAGGCAGAAGAATTAGAATATAAGACAGGTGTATTACAAGAATACATTATGAATCAAGCCAAGCAGAAGATTATAGAAAAAGCTGCTATGGAAGGTCAAGAAATTGAAGAGGAAGAGTTACAACAGATGACAATGCAACAAGTTCAAGATGAGCTTGATTCATATACATCTGTAGCAGAGAAGTGGGCTAACCATGTTCTTACATGTCAGAAAGCAGACTTTGTTTTAAAAGAGAAATCAGAAGATGCATTTAGAGATATGCTTATCTCCGCGCGCGAGTTCTATCACATCTATGAGGATAACTCTAAGTTAGGATATAACATTGAGGTGGCTAACCCAAAGAACACTTGGTTCTTGACAACACCAGATCGTAAATACATTTCAGATCCAACAGGACGTGCTCAAGGTGCGTATGCTGCTGGTACTGTGCAAGTTATGGAATTGTCAGAGATTATTGAATCTATTCCAGACATTACAAAAGAAGAGATTGATCATCTTCGCAGCTCATTACAAGACTATGGTTTGATTAACGTTCGTGAATCTAACTTAGGTAATCCAGATGCTATTCCAGGTACAGACTCTGTACAATACGATACATATGATCCTGCTGTGTTACAGACACGTATGATTATTGAATCAGAGATGAAGGAGAATAACGATGGTTTGAAAGACTTCTTAGGCTTAACAAACAACGTTTCTTCATTTGGTTACAAATATGTAGTTGTACGTTGTTATTGGATCTCTAAAAAGAAGATTGGTAAGCTCATCTATTTAGATGAATTAGGTAATGAGCAATCAATGCTTGTAGACGAAAACTATAAGAAAGGAACTATCCCTACAGAACAATCGTTAGAATGGGGTTGGATTAACCAATGGTATCAAGGTATTAAGATTGGTCCAGATGTTTACCACATCAAGCCATTCAAGTTATTAAACTACTGTCCAATCATTGGTGTAGTACATGAGGTTAAGAATACAGAAGCTAAATCTCTTGTAGACTTAATGAAACCATTCCAGGTTCTTTATAATGTTTGTATGAACCAATTGTACAAACTATTAGAGAAAGAGGTTGGTAAAGTGTATTTAACTTCTATCAGACACGTACCAGTTCCTAAAGATGGAGATGCACAAGATGCTCTTGATGTATGGGAAATGGAAGCACGTAACCGTGGTGTTGTATTTATTGATGATAGCCCAGAGAACTTGAAGTCTCCATCATCATTCAATCAATTCCGTGATATTGACCTTACGCGTACACAGGAGATTCAATCTCGTTATACTTTGGCACAACAATTGAAGAATGAGTGTTGGGAACTAATTGGTATGTCTAAACAGCGTTTAGGCTCTGTCTCAGCTTCTGAAACTGCTACAGGTACAAATACTGCCATCACACAATCTTACTCGCAAACAGAGCCATTATTCGTGGCACACGAGTATGTATTAGGACAATTATATCAAGCAATCATTGATGCTTCATTATATGTAGAGTCTAAAAAGCCTCAATCAACTATTTCATACATTACATCAGAAGGAGAATCAGCATTTGTACAAGTGAATGGAACAGATCTTAAGTTCCGTGATCTTAAGGTGTTCTTGACTAATCGTCCAGAAGATAAACAAATGTTCAACGAGATTCGTGGATTATCACAAGCTGTTCTACAGAATGGTGGTTCATTACATGATGTTATTGAACTATACAGCACAAACTCTATTCGTGATATGAAGAAAGTGTTCAAGACTCTTAAAGAGCGTCAAGAACAAATTCAAGATCAGCAAATGCAACAGAAGCAACAAGAGATTGAACAACAACAACAAATTGCTCAAGCTCAGATGGCGCAAGCACAACAGTTACAAGCTGAGAAGATTGCACATGATGATTACCAAAATGAGCTTGATCGCTTGAATAAGATTCAAATTGCAATGATTAATGCTGAATCTAAAGCTGGTCCTTTAACAGATGCAGATACTTCTGGTACTGCTGATGTATTAGAAATGGATAAGTTGGTAGCTGAACAATCTAAAGCACAATCTGATTATGATGCTAAGATGGCAGACATCCAATCAAAATCTAAATTAGCTGCAGAAAAGCTACAAATTGAACGTGAAAAACTACAAGTAGCACGTGAGAACCAAGCTAATGATTTAGCTATTGCTAAGGAAAATGCAAAGAATAGATCTAAAAAAGCTAAGTAATTCTAACTATTTTAGTTAGAGTAATTTTTATTAATGCTATATTATGCAGAATATTCAGCTCTATAGCGCATTTACACTTTGTTATTAAATTAACATAACATACTTTTATAACGAAAAACCAATTCAAAAACAAACTACGTATGGCTGAGAATTTAGAAACCCCATCATTTGGGAACTTCAGTATTGAAAATACTATGGAAATGGGTTTAGGAAACGCAGAGTTATTAAATGACTTGATGAGTCCTGATACTGCTTCAGCAGATCCTAATGAAATTAAAGGGATTAATGAACCAGAACCAACTCCTGCTGCTGCTCCAAAAGCAAAAACCACTGAAGCTCCTAAAGAAGAAAAAGAAGAAGAAGACACTTCTAAATCAATTACAGATTTCTTAATGGGATCTGATGAAGAAGAGGAAGAAGAAGAAGCTCCTGCAACTAAAGCTCCTAAAGCTGAAGCTGCTGCAGAAGAAGAAACAGAAACAGAAGAAGAAGCAAGTAATCAATTTACTGCTCTATCTCGTGATCTTTTCAAACTTGGTGTATTCACTAGTGAAGAAGGAGATGAAGAAGCACCAATTAATTCAGCAGAAGAGTTCTTAGAACGCTTTGAAGCTGAAAAAAAGAAAGGTGCAATTGAAGTGGTACAAAACTTTATTGGACAATTTGGTGAAGATTATCAAAATGCATTTGATGCTATCTTTGTTAAAGGGGTTGATCCTAAAGAATATTTTGGCGCATACAATGCTATTGAATCATTCACTGAGATGGACTTATCTCTAGAAGCAAATCAAATAGCAGTAATTAAACAAGCTTTAGCAGATCAAGGTTTTGATCCTGAAGATATAACAACAGAAGTTGAAAGACTTCAAAACTATGGTGATTTAGAAAACGTAGCTACTAAACACCATAAAGTTCTAGTTAAGAAAGAAGCTGCAAAGCTACAACAATTAGAACAACAACGAACTGCAGAGTTACAACGTCAAGCTGCTTACAAACACCAATATCAGCAAAACGTAACTGCAATTTTACAAGAGAAGCTCAAAGCAAAAGAATTTGATGGCATTCCTCTTAACCCTAAATTAGCTGGTGAACTACAAGATTTCCTTTTGGCTGAGAAATGGAAGACTGCGTCTGGAGAAACATTAACAGACTTTGATCGTGCCATTCTTGATCTTAAGCGTCCTGAGAATCATGAACAGAAAGTGAAGGTTGCTCTTTTACTAAAAGTTTTAGAAAAAGATCCTACATTATCTACAATTCAAAAATCAGGCATTTCTAAGAAGTCAAATGAGCTATTTGGTGAGGTTGCTCGTCAAGCATCTAAAAGCTCAGTGAAATCCAAGTCATCAACACCAACCTCTTGGTTTCAATAAACACGTAATATTTTTTAATTAATTAAACAAAAAAACAAATGGCAATTCAAACAATTCCAGGTTTAACTGGCTTTACTTATGCCCGCGTTGCGTCTATGGACAAACGTGCGGTTGGTAAGTTGACAGACGCAAACCACTTGGAAAGCTTCCACTCAACTGAGCCTGCAGATTACGATAAGAAGATTATCTCTCTGTATACACAAAGCTCATTGTATAGTAATGACTTCTTGGATATGATCAACAAGTCAACTCCTTACTATATCGACAATAACAGTGATGCTTGGAAGTGGCAAATCGCAGTTCCTTACAAGTTCCCTAAAATTATTGACATCCCTGCTACAACTCTTAACTTAGAGAAGCCAGGTATCGATGGTCAAGAGTTCTCTTTAGTTATCGACACTAACGAATTCTCTAAGAACGCAATCGTATCTGTAGGTACTCGTCAATACGGTCCTCGTTTCTATGTGATCAAAGATCCAGTTCCTTACAACATGGGTTATTTGTACACATTCACTTTGGTTTCTGATAACCCAACAGTTGATTTCGTTTCTTCTACATTCTTACAAAACGGTATTGAATTAGAATTAGTTGATGCAGCTATTGGTGAGTTTGACCAAGATTTATTAGGTCTTCCTCGTTTGGGTGAGCAAATCACTATGTTCGAATCATTAGGTTCTGCATATGGTTATGAGCACAAGATCACTGAGTGGGCTGATGATAAGATGATGCGTGATGCTTCTGGTAAGCCATTAGACATCTTAGTATATGCTCCACAACGTCGTAACCAATTACCATTAACTCGTAATGATGTTAAGTGGGAGCCGTTTATCGAGTTCTGGATGCGTAAGTCTATGTTGGAATTGAAAGTTAAGCGTATGATCTGGTCTAAGCCAGGTACTGTTAAGACTGGTGGTTCTCAGCAAAACTTGAAGCGTACTTCTGCTGGTGTTTACCACCGTATGCGTAACAATGGTAACTTAGTACAATACAACCGTGGAGAATTCACTGCTAACTTGATTCGTTCAGTATTTGGTGACTTGTTCTATCGTCGTGTGGATGTTAAGGATCGTCGTGTTAAAATGTATACTAACGAGGCAGGATTTGACGTATTCCAGCAAGCACTTAAGAACGATGCTTTGAATTCAGGTTTGACTTTCATGGCTGATTCAGGTAATCGTTACATGCAAGGAGAAGGACAACACATCACTTACAACTTTGCATTCGATGCAATGGTAACTCGTGAGACAGGTCGTGTTGAACTTATCCACTTGAAAGAATTAGATTTACCACAATCTAACTTAGAATTTGGACAAAACAAGAAGTCTACTCCAGTATTTATGGTGTTTGACGTTTCTCCAATGTCTGATGGATCTATGGTAAATAACATCCGTGAGGTACGTATGAAGGGTGCTCCTTCTATGACTTGGGGTTATATCGATGGTACTCGTCACCACTTAGGATTTGCTAAGTCTCAAGGTATGAGTTCTGCGAACAAATTCCCAGGATACGAAATCTGGATGAAGGATCGTTGCGATGTATTCATTGAAGACTTGTCTCGTACAGTCTTGATTGAGGAAATCCCACAATTCTAATTCATAGGGCAACAGCCCACTGCTTTCAATCGAAAGCGCAAGAAGAGCCTCCTCGTTCCTCCCTCCCTCTTAGGGGAGGCTTCTTCTTGAATACAGAGTGCTTGGATTGGGGTGTCCCTGGTCGCTGTTCCTTCGATGGTCAGCACTCTGCTAAAAACCAAATAATTAAAATAAACTACATATGGGTAAGATAGGAAAAATCTCTACTATTAAGAAAGATTACAACAACTCGCAATTGCAAACTATGCAAGGTGGACTTGCACAAAAAGGTTTGACACGTGTTCCTGGAACAGGGGTATTCAAATATCCTTACAAAGAAATGGATGGACAGTATCGCACAGGATTAGATCCTAATGCTGCTTACATTCGTAGAATCCAAGATCCTACAGAACGTGAAATGGAAATCGAACGCGTAACAAACTTACGTAAGAAATTAGAAGATGCTCTAGGAGATGTGGATTTAGGTCCTCGTTCTAAGTTCTGGAACTACAGTTTATCAACTTCTACAAATGATGAATTGCACGTACAACCAGTTAAGTTGTTAGATGGTGATAACTATTTTGATTTTAATAACACTCTACAAGAACTAGCTTTCTCTTGGTTACGAGTTCATCCAACAATTGCTTCTAGCTACCAAGCTTGGGAGCGTGGTGAATTCCCTGCAGATACACAGTTCTATGTTGTAGATGATGAGATTGAGAATGCTGTTGTTTACAAGAAGAAACAATTGATCAACAAAGCAATCATCAAGTTTGATGCAATGACTCCTGATAAGAAGAAGAAAGTTGCTCGTTTACTAGGCTTACCTGTAGTTGATGATACTAAAGAAGAAGTTGTTTACAACTTAGTTGATAACTTGTTGAAACAAACTGAATTCAAAGATGGTAAATACTCTGGATTAAATCCTGTTGAAGTATTTAACCGTTTCGCAGATATGAAAGAAAACTTACTTCATATCAAGGACTTGGTAAAACAAGCATTAGCTCACTCTATCTACCGTATGAAAGCAAACGGACGTATTTACATGGGTGAGTTAGAAGTTGCAATTGATGAAGAAGAATTAGTTAAGTTCTTAGCTAATGACGATAATCAAGATGAACTTATCACATTAGAACAGAAATTAAAAGGTAAAAAATTAGCTTCAGTATGATTTCAGTAGATAGTTTATTGTATAAAATTGATCAGAGACTAAATAAGCTATCTACTAATGCCCACCAACAAATACCATTAGAAGATAAGATCTTAGCTCTCAATGAGGCTCAGATCAAGTTAATAAAGCAAAAGGTTGATGGTGTAAGTACTGTCTCAGGTTTGGGACTAGACGCTTTCAAGAAGCGTTATGAGGATTTGCAAAGATTAGTGGTGAGTTATAAAGACTTGCCACTAACTTTGAAAAATGCAGCTCTTAATCAATACGCTGCGAATTTAGACTTACTTACTCCTAAATATATGTTCTATGTAGATTCATATGTTATAGCAAGTAAAGATAGATGTATTGATAGAAAGATTTGGATTAATAAAGATCTTTCTAAACATGGTGATCTGTCACTACTCTTGAATAATGATCACTACAAACCATCATTTGAATATCAAGAGACATTTAATTCTTTATCTTCTAATGAGATGTCCATCTATACAGATGGTACATTTGTCCCAAGTAAATTATGGGTTTCTTATATGAGATATCCAGTTTATATAGATAAAGTAGGATATACTAAGTTTAATGGTTCCGCTTCTACAAATGTAGATTGTGAATTAGAATTATATCTAGAAGACGAACTTTTAGATTTAACTGTAGAAAACTTAGCTATGTATATCGAGAACCAATCTGCAGTTCAGATGGCGGCATACAGAATTAAAACAAACGAGTAAATTTTTTTTAACAATAAACAATAAATACAAATGGCTGATTTTTCATTAACCACCCTGTTTGTAGTTCCTGTAGGTAACACATTACCTAGCGCAGGTTCTACACAAGATTTGGCTGCAGGTCAAGTAGGTATTTTCAAGGCTGATTACACAGTGGCTAACGCTGGTAACATCCAAACGAACAATAAATACTTCTATGTTGCTCAAGGTCGTACAAACACTTACTTACAAGGATCTAAGCGTTCTGACAAGATTTCTGCTACAGGATCTAACGTAACTGAGTGGTACAAAGTAACTGGTAACTCTACTGCTACAACTCAGATCACTGAAGTTGGAGCTTGGAATGTTACTCCTGGTACTGATGTAACTATTACATTACGTGCTCATTCTTCTTACATTGATACATTGTATTTCAATGGTTTCACTCGCTCAGTAACTGTTAAAGGTGCTTGTTTAGCTTGTGGTGGAGATCCGTGTGCAGAAGTTGATTACCAAGTATTGGTAGATGAGTTAATTGCTAAGTTTGAGCAAGAGGCTCCAGGTAACAACCCTGACAACATCTCATTCAACACATTCTTCACATTCTCTCGTTCTGGTTCTGGTCAAAACTCAGTGTTGGTTATCGAAGGTAAACCATTGACAGTTTACGGACAACCATGTGATGTTGCTGCATTCCCTTACGAGTATGATCGTATGTACTTCCGTACATTTGCTTACGCTGGTCCAGCTACTACTGCTGACTTTATCGTAGCTGATTCTTGTAACATTATTGCTGAATCTACAATCACTCAGCATGCTACTTACCCAACTGGAACATCTGCAGAGATTGCTCAATTGGAGAAGAACTACTATAGCTACCAAGCTGGTTACTTGAAGCATTTATATCGTATGGCTGGATATAACGAGAACTTTGAGTCTTGGGTATCTGCAGGTACAACTTACGATACTTACTACATCAAGTTTAACTCGTTGGATCAATCTACTTATCAGTGGGGTGATTATATTCACCAAGATGCAATGGTTATCATTGCTGCTCCAACTGGTGGTGTTGCTACTGCTATCGAAACTGTATTAGCTGCTGCTTTAGGTGCTGCTACAGATGAGACTGCTGGTACTCCTACTCCAAATCCATTAGTTCCTTAATAAGAACAAATAGTTTAACCTATGCCAGAGGGTAAGAGGATATCTCTATCCTCTGGCATTATTTTTTATAACATGGCAACAACTTTAAATTTCCTAGTAATTAATACTTACAGCACTTTAACATTAGGTGTTGCTGATACTTCTACATATGACAGTGGTCCAACAGGAGCTTCAATGTTAGTTACATTTCCTACACTTCCTACAGCAGTGAAAACTCTTAGTGGAGCAACTAGTGTAACTGTTCCGTTCACTGCAAATGATTATAATGTATTTAACTCTGCTACGTTACAATTAACAGCTGTAGGTGCTGACTTAGCTCCATTACCTGATGGTGTATATGGATTACGTTATTCTATTGCTACTCCTTCTGCTACTCCTGTAAGTAAGAGTATCATGCGTACAGATAAGATTCAGGAGAAGTTTGATAGTGCATTTATGAAGTTGGATATGATGGAGTGTGACATGGCTATTAAGACACAACAAAAAGTTACATTAAGTAGTATCTATTTCTTAATTCAGGGATCTATTGCTGCAGCTAATAACTCAGCTATAAATCAATCATACAAGCTTTATCAACAAGCTGACATGATGTTAAACAACTTTATTAAAAATAACTGTGGATGTGGTGGTAATAACTACATCGTAAATTTCACATAAAATGGCAAACTGTAAAAGATGTGGTGTTTCAGTTGGCTGCGGATGCCAACTTACCAACGGAATGTGTGCATCTTGTGTAAGTGTTGTAGCTCAACAAGAAGCTATAGCTGCACAACAAGCAATAGAAGAAGCTAAACGATTAAATCCTCAATAACATGATGCTATTACCTAGGCTCAATCAATGCATTGATTGTGCTACTATTCCTGTATTAATTAATAACATTGATAAGAAGATTCAATCGCTTGCGACTGATCAATATAATAATATTGTATATGACTTGAACTATTATATCAATGGTCAAGTGATGTTTGATCTATTACAATACAAACAAATCTTAGAGTGGAAGTTTTGTAATGCAGATTATTGCAAACCATATACAGTGGAGATGATTGCTAGTAAGGTGCAGATCTTAATAAATAAATAAATATTTTAAATATAAAATTGAATGATTGTTGTAGTAACATTAACAAGTCCTGGAGCAAGCACTGGTCCATTTAATTTGTTTTCAAGTGCAAATCTTGTTACTCCATTAGCAACAGGTGTTTCAAGAACTGCACTAATTGCAGGATACACATTAAATTCTGTACCAGATGCTGCAACGTATATTAGAGTTACTTCTACAGGAACTTGTACAAACTCTTTAAACATCAATATAACAAGTCCTACAACTACAACAACTACCACTACATCTGATCCTTACGAGTATTATTTAGCTGATGAGTATTATTGCCCAACTTGTGAGGTAAATGCAACAGGCGTATTAGTTAAGGTTCCTATAGGGTCATCTTTAATTCCTAATAGATTTTATAAATCATTTGATGTTTCAAATTATATTTATAAAATCACAGATACTGGACAAGGTCCTGGAATAGCTATTACATTAAATACTACACAGTATTTAGACTGTTTATCTGCAGGTTGCGGTACATTAACTACTACAACAACATTACCTGTATTAAATGCAATTAGTTTAGGTTATGATGCTACAGATGCCGTACTTGCTTGTTCTGCAACAAATACTACATATTACATGTATGAATCAACTTTCTTAACCGCAAGTACATTATACAATGACATCAATGGTACATCTGTTGCAGCTGATGGTCAATATTCAAATGGTGGAGTTAGGGTGAGAGAACAGTACTTAGGAACATTAGGTACATCTGCTCCTTGCTAATTAAGATATAAAAAACTCTGGTTGTTGGTTTACAGGGTTTCCCCAGATGCTTTTGTGTCTGGGGTTTTCATTTTTATAACGAATTTAATTAACCTATATAATTAATTTGGTTACTATTGTTTGGTAATTCCAAAAAATAATTTATATATTTAGGACAATTTAACTAAATAACGATACATGGCTCAAGACCAAAACCTATTGTTTCAGCTTGAAAAGCTTTTAAGTTGGAAAAAGAGTAAGAAATTTATGGCTGAAAAGCTACAAATTACGGAAGGTGAAGTTGAAGAATTATTGAAAGAGTTAAGAGGGAAAGACTCTAGTGTTGAGGAAGAGATTGCAGAATACATCTCTTCTACTCGTAAAGTAAATAACGAGAAAGGAACGTTAGAAAGCACATTAGTGTTAGATTACGAACCTAAAGATGATCTTGAATTAGCAGCATTGCACAAGATTAACCTTGACAAATATGTCATTACTAACTATTGGTCAAAGGTTTTACCAAGTGGTAAGTTTACATCCTCTGTGTTCTCTAAACTAAAGAAACCACAGGATTATACCCCAGAAGATTTTGCTAAGTTCTTACAAAATTATAAACCACAACATAGTGCTGTGAAGTTTGTAGATATACATCCAGATAAAAAAACAGTGGGTGTAGAAATATCTCTATCTGATTTTCACTTAGCAAAGAAAGTGATTGATGGTAACAATGATATTGAAGTAAGAAAAGCAGCATACATGCACGTAGTGCAAGAATTAGTAAAGAATGTTCGTTCTGTATATAACATTGACACAATTGTGTTTCCTATATCAAACGACTTCTTTCATACAGATAACTATCAAAACTCTACAACAGCAGGTACTCCACAGGATACAATTGTTGATTATGCAGAAGAGTATGAACATGGATTTGATTTGTTAGTACAAGCAATTGATTTTCTTAAGGCTAATGCAGATGCTGTTGAAGTTATCTTGGTGCAAGGAAACCATGACAGAACTAAGTCATATTACTTAGCACATGCATTATCAGTTTATTACAGTGAAGACAATTGTGTATATTTTGATAGAACAACGTCATTAGTAAAAGGAGTTACATTAGGAAATACATTCATTGGTTATCATCATGGTAATTGTAAATTGGATGATCTTCCTTTGTTATTTGCAACTCACAAAGATTACGGATATAAGTTTGGTGCTGCCGTATATCGTGAGGTTCACACAGGAGATAAACACCATTACATGGCTAAGGAAGTCAAAGGTGTTAGAATCCAACAAATGCCTAGCTTGTCTGGTACAGACCGTTGGCATTCTGACAATAACTTTGTACATAGTATTAGAGCTGGCTTAGCATTAGTATATGATTTTATCCATGGTAAGATAGCAGAATTCGAATCAAGAATATAAAATGGCAACATTAAGAAAATTAGTTTCAGACGTGCGTTCAATGCACAAATTATTATCGACTGATGGTTTGATAACAGACAGAGCTATTGCGTCTGAAATTAAGAACAATAGTGTTTTGTTAATTAAGCGTGAAACAAACTTACGTAGACTATGGGCTACTGATACTTTGTTCACAACAATCCCGTGTTTAGAGATGGTGCAAGTGCCCATCTCTGAATGCTGTGATTATACAGATCCTTGTACTATCTCTAGAAGTAAATACAAGTTGCCTCCTATCTCAGAAGGCAACTATCAATACCTTATTCAAGGTGTATGGTCTATCAATGCTATGGGTGGAGTAGCTAAGAAATTTAAAGAAATTACAATTAATCGTTACATTAATTTATTAAAACTTCCTATTATTAAACAGGAGGCATATTTCTGGATTCATAATGGTTATCTATACATTACAAATCCTTTATTAAAGACTGCTAGAATCTCTGCATTTTTTGAAAATGATGTTCCTAATGCTGTTATGTATGGGTGTACAAGTCAATCTATTACTAATGATGTATATTGTATGAATCCATTAGATAAAGAGTATGGTGTTCCAGGATATTTAGAAAAACAAGTGTTAGAACTTGCGTCACAGAAATTATTACAAACCTACTTCAGATTAAAACAGGATATGACATCAGATGATTTGGATGGACAATCTCCTAACACCTTACCAGGAAGCTAATTTATGCCTAGAGTAAAAGTTGACTGGAGAAGTTCCAGTAAAGATAACTACAAAAACTTCTGCAAGAAGAACCCATCTATTCAAATATCATTTGATGACTGGAGGAATATCATCTATTCCTACAACGAATACTTCAAAAACTACATTCTTGAAACTGGAGATAAAGCACGATTGCCTTTAGGCTTTGGTGAATTCTCTATTAACAAGAAGAAGCGTAAGAAGATGAAAACAATCAATGGTGTAGAGATGGTTAATCTTCCTATAGATTGGCAAAAGAGTAAGGAGAAAGGTAAACGAATCTACAACTTTAACTATCATACAGAAGGCTATTTCTTTGGCTGGATTTGGTTTAAAGAAACTACACGAATAAGACTTGTAGATCTTTGGTACTTCAAACCTACACGCACTACATCAAGACTATTATCTCATTACATAAAAACTGACGATAAATATCAACATATCTATCGAGAGTGGAAAAAATAAATTACTATGTCATACTACTATAAATATGATTTTGTTTCTCCTGAGCCTGTATATGCTACAGTGAAGGAAGAATTAAAAAGCTACTTTGATACAGGAGCTGTTGATGATTTGTTATTTCCCACTTATTTAGACAAGTGTCTACGTAAGTTAGGTAGAACTACTTATGTTATTTCAGAACAACCTCTTGATATTATAGATTTTGAAGCACGTCTTCCAGATAACTTTTATGCTGTAAGAGAAGCTTGGATGTGTACATCAGTGTACGGTAACACTTACCAGGAGGCTAGTTCTTTCTATTCTCAGGCATTTACTTCTACAACTATACAAGTTAGTCCAATCACTACACAAGATGGCTCTTGTACTAATCCTAGTTGCGCTAATGTAGGCTGTGATGGACAATGTATGCCTGAGTTAATTCAGACTGTTTACAAGACAAATAACAGTGCTGCAAACTTATACACTAAAGAATACTTACTTCAACCAGGTAACATCTCTGCAAGATCTAACTGTGATTTATCTTACACATCTGCATGGGACAATGGTACAGCAGCAGCAAGTAGAGCAAACTTTACTCCAGGATCTTCAGGATATGGATCATTTGATATCCGAGATAATAAATTCGTAACTAATTTTAGAAATGGCATTGTACACTTAGTATTCTATGCTACAGAATATGATGAGATTGGTAATCAGTTAATTCCTGATAATTATCGTATTCGTGAGTATGTAGAAGCGTTTATTAAGTACAAAGTGTTTGAAATGCTTTCCAACCAATTAACAGATGAAACGTTCCAACAAATACAACAGAAGCTTGCGTATTATAAGCAACTTTCTGAAGAGGCATTCATTATGGCCGATATTGAAATAAAGAAACAAACTGCTTGGGATAAACAACGCAGAATTAAGAATGACCTGAACAGGTTCAATATGTACGAATTGCCAAATAGAACAAACCGATATGGCCGCAGAAGAAACAACTAATCAGCAAGGTAACGTTAAACCTCAATTTAATGCTGCGCAACTTGGCTTGAACATGGATAGTTCTATTGCCCAAGTTAAAAAAGGCACATTAACTTATGCCTTAAATGCTGCATTAGAAAACTTTGACGCAAACTCTGTTAGTTATCAAAATGAACAGGGTAATGAATTATGTTTAGGAAATGTTGAGACAGGTATTCCTATAAACTATTCTATTATTGGTACCCACTTCATTGCTGAGAAAAGTAAACATATATTCTTTCTTGTAAACTCCGCAACAGGAGATTCACAGATTGGATATATGGTAAATAACGATTGTGTTTATCATACATTATTATCAGCAAGCTGTTTAGCATTTGATGTAAATTATCCTATTCAAAAAGTTGTACATAAGATTACAAACTGTACAACAGAGATCTATTGGACAGATGCAAAGAATCCACGTAGATTTTTAGATATTGATAATGTCCCTACAACAGATGTTTGTAATAAAGTCAAACTTCAGCCTAATTTTGATATACCTAGTCTTGAACCTTTAGAAATTTTAAATGGTGGAGAGTTAACTGCGGGGACATATCAATTTGCTATTCAGTATTGTAATGAACAAGGTGCGGGATACACATCTTATTATTCTGTAACAAATCCTCTTCCGATTGGTAATACAAATATTGAGACATTAGATTTTAACTATCCAGTTAATAAGTCTATTCGTTTAAAGATTAGTAATATTGATACGACAGGTTATTTTGAATATTATAATCTTGCCGTAATTAAAACAGTTAACAACATCACATCTGTTGAGTTAATAGGTACATATATTATTGGTAGTGGTCCTGATAGTAATACTAATCAAATTACTTATTCTGGTCAGAATCAAACTCAAATTAGATTAACAATTGAGGATATCTTTGAAAAATATCCATATTATGATGTAGCAGATGATGTGACTGTAGCACAAGATCAATTAATTTGGTCTGGTTTAAGTACGAATGCAAGAATGGATCTACAAGCACTTGCTGCTCAGATTACATTAAAATGGCAAACATATAAAATACCAGCTACAGAAAACTACGCAAATGAATTAAACGCACTTAACTTACGTGGATATTTACGTGATGAGGTGTATGCTTTTGAGATTGTATTCTTATTAAAGAATGGTAAGCAGACAGATGGTTTTCATATTCCTGGTAGAACAGCTACACTTAGTGACCGTGCTATAATTCAAAAATCTTCTAATAACGATTTTATTAGTCCAGATCCTACAGCAACTGAAGCAGAGACTTGGACTATTTATAACACTGCATCTAAAACAGCATCTGCTACAGGAGATAAAATTGGTAATGCTACACCGTATGAGTATGGTGAATTTGCTTTTTGGGAAGCAAAAGATGAAGTTTATCAAGGAGACGTATTTACGAATGCTGGTCTTACTGGTCCAATTCGTCATCATAAATTTCCTGATGTACTAGTTAGTCCAATCTTTGAAAGTGCTACATACGTTCTTGGTAAGCCAGTGATGCAAACATCTGCTGCTGTATACCCTATTGGTGTTAGAGTTGATACAGCTCAGATTGAAGGATTAATCAATGCACTTCCTGCTAGTCAAAAAGATATGATTGCAGGATATAAGATTGTTCGTGGTAATCGTAATACAAACAAATCAGTTGTAGCAAAGGGTATAGTTAGAAACGTAGGAAAATATACTAGAGAAGCAACTACTTATTATTTTCCTAATTATCCATATAATGATCTTGCGCAAGATCCTTTCTTATTAGAAAAAAATAATGCGTTCAATGCTCAATCTGTATTGTATAAATTAACTGTAACTACTTCAGGATCTGCAACTATTACAGATTGTTATACAGGAGAAGTAAAAAGTATTACATTAACTGCGGGATCAACAACAAATGTTTGTTCATTAACAAGACCAATTCCAAATGGAACCACTGCTTGGAATTGGGTAAATTTAGATGGATCTACAGCCGCACCTTCTACATCTGATACATTAAAACTAACCGTAAACTCAGGAGGAAGCACAACTTTTATATATCAGAACCCTTACAATATATCTCAACAACTAACTGTAACTGTAAATCAAGGAACACCTAAATACATTCTTGCATATGCAGGATATACAGTTCTTTATGATAGTGGATCTAAAGATTACACTATGGAGTATGTTGAACAATTAAATCCTTTAACTTTACCAAATAATATTACAGCATTCTCTACAGATGAATCTAAATTTAGAATGGTTCTAAATTCACCAGAGACATCTTTCGGACAACCAACATTAGGATCTATCTTTAAGTTAGAAAGTGCGTTAATTGGTGGTGGTAAGGCTCACTTTGTTCAAGTTAAGAATAATGCTAAATATAAATTTTTAAATAAAGGAGCACAGAAAAAAGCTTTAGATGCTAGTTATAATATTGCAAACATAACTGGTACATTTGACGCTGGTGCAATGTTTACAGTTTATCAATCTTATTTAACTATTTACATTAATGGTTTAACAAGACAAAACTTTGGATACTCATTTAATTCTGTTGCTAGTTATGACTATTGGAAAGATGTAACTAACTCAGGTAATAAACAACGCGAACTTTCATTATATCAATACTTACTTCCAGGCGTACAATCTGTAGGTGATACATATAATATTAATAACTTCCAACGTGAGTCTTCTGTATATTTAAAAACATCAGGTAGTACACCATTACCGTATGTAAAAGATGTTCCATCAGTAACACCATTGAATCTTGTAGATAATTCTAGATTTACATTATCTACAAAAGAAAAATGTGGAACTCCAGAAGAACTTGTTGATATTACAACTCTATGTTACTATGGATCAATAAAGAATTACTCACCTAATCAATGGGGACAACTTTATACATACGAAACAATTGATACAGGATTCCAAGTAGATAGAGATTCTTCTACAGGAATTAAAACTGTATTTGGTGGTGATACATTTATCTCTCGTTTTGCATTCAAGACTAAGCTTCCATTCTTTATTGATAATAGAGTTGGTGCTCCTGATGATTCAGATGTTAACTATGATGAATTAGGTAACGTTGCTTATCCTGAATATTGGCACTCAGCTAGATCTATTTTAAGTAACTATTGGGCTGGTACTACTGAATTAAGTAATATCATTTCAGTAAAAGCTAACTTTTTAGATTGTGCAGTAGGAACACCATACCCATCAACTACAGGAACTACTACAACAAGATCTCCTGGAACAGTTACAACAGGTAGTTTAGATTACGGATACATAGGTAAAATATATATGTTTGCTTATGGTATTCCGTATTTCTACTGTGAAAGTTCTGTAAATACAGATTTACGTCAAGCATATAACGGTGGTGAAGGTAACTTCTATCCTCGTGTTAGTTCTGGTATTCCTGATGAGTGGTTGCAACAAACTCGTGTACCAATTGCACAAGACAATACATATTACTACAATGTATCTTATTCTAAACAGAATACGGAAAACTATTTTTCTCATTTACCATTAGGGTGGGATGGTAGTGTTTGTGATCAAGTATTTCCTTTTAGAGCAATTTACTCAGAGCCTCAGAATGCTTCTCCTGGAAACAAAGTAAATAACTGGTTACTATATAGACCAGTATCTTTATTTGATTTTCCTCAGAGCTATGGAAATTTAACATCTCTTGATGGTATTCAGAATAGAGCTGTATTAGCACGTTTTGAGAATAAGTCATTGTTATACAATACAATGCTTACTATTGATACGAGCAATCCACAAGCTGCGTACATGGGTAATTCTACATTGTTTAGATCTGCTCCTCCAATTGATTTTGCTGAAACAGATCTTGGATATGTAGGATCTCAACACAAGTTCTTGTTAAAAATTCCTCAAGGACAGATTACAGCTGATGCTAAACGCGGTCAGATATTTTTAATTACTGGCAATCAAGCTGTGGATATCACTGCATTTGGTTCAGGTGTGAATCGTTTCATGACTGATCACTTAGCATTTGAAATCTTGCGTTATTTCCCAGATGCTGATGTAGATAATCATTTCAATGGTTGTGGTTTACATGGTGTATATGACTCTAAGTTTGATCGTGTAATTATTACTAAACTAGATTACATTCCGCAACCAGATTGGATTGGTAAGATTTTCTACGGAAGTAATCCTGATATTCCACAAACTTATAAGAAGTATTATACAGGAAGCTCATTAACTCCTATAATAGTTAATCTAACAGACTTACAGTATTTCTGTAATAAGTCTTGGACCATGTCATTCAATATTAATACAATGTCATGGGTTTCATTCCATACATATATTCCTAACTATTACATAGGAGAGAATAATTTCTTCTATTCAGGATTGAATGAAGGATGTAACATGACGTTTGTTGCAGCAGATCCAAATAATACTACTACAACTACTACTAGTAGTACTAGTACATCAACCAGTACGTCAACTAGCACATCAACTAGTACAACTACGACAACTACTACTAATCCTCCTGTAATCAATTGTACTCTAACTTCAGGAACGGCAATTAATCAGTCTCCAACATCAACTACTACTTCTACAAGTACTAGCACTTCTACAAGTACTACTTCTACAAGCACAAGCACGAGTACAAGTACAAGTACTTCTACAAGCACTAGTACAAGTACTAGCACTAGTACAACTACAACTACTACTACAGTTCCTGTTGAATCAAGAACAGTTACAATTAGTCCATTAAATGGTCTTGTTGGTACAAGTTATACACCTTCTATTAATGGCGTAGCTGATCCTAGTTGGGATAGTGGTACAAGATCTTATCCTGTAGGAACAACTATTAAGATTGATTATTCTTCTCCAGCATGTAGTGTTACATTGAATAGCGTTCCATATTCTTCAGGATCTAATATCACTGTATCTTCAGGAATAAATTACACATTTGATTTAAAGAATGCAGATCATTGGATTAATGATGGTCCTGAGAGATGTCAACCTGGTACTAATAGTTGGGTACAGCCAATCATTAATGATTGTGGAACAACTTCTTATAACGTAATTGATGATTGTTCATGTAACTGTAACGTAGGTTGTGATGGTACATATTGGGGACCTTGGTATTGTGACAACAATCAAACTAAGAGAAATCAATACTATAACTGTAACAATGCGTTTACAGGAACTATTGATGTAAATCCAGATTGTACAGTTGCATGTACAAATACATACTGGCACGATACCTGTGATGCTAATAAAACTTTAACTAGAACTCAAAGATACTCATGTAACAATGAAAATACAGGAGTTGTTGAAACATATCCATGTAATGTTGGTACTTGTGGCGCATCTACTACACAAGTTTGGACTGATGAAGGTGCACCTTATTGTATAACAGGATCATGTACATTACGTCAGTTACAAAGACAAACTAATCCTTGCGCATCTGGGTATGATACTACTCGTGTAGTTGATACACTTGTACCAAGCTCTACTTGTGGAACTAACTATTGGGAGTACTACTGTGTTAACTATGGTGTAGCTCCTTATGAATACAGAAGAAGACAAGTTAATACATGTACAGGTAACACAGGTTTAGATGAACTTGTATCTTATGACGCAACAGAATGTGGATACTACTCACCACTACCAGGATTTTCAATTAGTGTTGGTGTAGGTGATTCTGCTTTTGCTTGTACAAGAACAATTGGAAGCACTGCATATTGCACAGGTGGAGATCCTTATATTGGAAACACAATCCACACTACAGATAATCCATCTAGTTCAGTGCTTGGTGCAGGATTCTATCATATCAATATTTCAGGAGATGAGTATATCGAAATCAACGGAAGTGGTGTGGTAGTAGATAGAGGAAGTTGCTAATAAATAAAATAAAAGAAAATGTCTAAAGCAATTATCATAAAGTTCCAGACACTTGGTAACAGAATCATTGGACCATTCGATATCACAGATAACTTAGGGAATGTTGTAGCCACAGATGTGACTAAGCAAACTCTAGTTACTGGTGTTGAATATTCGGTGGATGACGCTGTTACAAGCATCACTGTAAAATCAAAAGATGGTTGTGATGTTTCTGTAACAACTCCTATTTCATATTTAAGCTTACCGCAAGTTGAAGCTATCACTTTAGTATATGTAAACTCTGGAACCTTATGGAGTCATTTAACAGATGTACAAACATATAATAAATTCTATGGAAAAATTTCTCCATACGTGATTGAATATCCATTTGCATATCAGTATCAAGATGAAATTTTACAGAATGTTATTGATTATACAAAAACTTTTAAGTATCTTCCCATTCCAGATGGTGTGTTCAATGATAATGCACAAATCCAAACGGATGATCAATACTTTAACAAAGCTGTTTTATACAACGGTCAACAGTGTTCAGGTTTGTTATATTTAGATCCTAAGCCATTAAATAACTTACAAGCTTACAATACCTATCCTAAATATAATGCTGATAGTAAAACTATTACATATACTAAGTCGGATAGTTTCTATCAATACAATACTTTCTGGAATGTGGTTAAAAATAAAACTCAACCGTTGTTTGGAACAGGGTGTGAATCATTATCTATAGACAAAGAGCTTAATCAAAGCAATATGGACTATAGTTCAAGATCATTTAAGAAAGATCCTCTACGGGCAAAAGATTTAAAGATCAGACATATTCTTGATAATAGATCAGACGCACATTTAGTTTCTCAATTCATTATAGCTCCAAGTCAAATCTCTTACAAATAATGACAAACTGGTTAGACAAATACGAACCTGGTGGAACTGTTGCTAAAACAGATGCTACACGTGTTGCTGCTCCAGCACTTAAACTTACTAAAGCTCAGTTAGAAAAGAATAAAGCTATCAATAAACAAGTGATGGCTAAAACAAATAAAGCCAAAGCTGAAGAGGTTGCTAAAAGAACTGAAGCTAGAAATAAATCTGGCAAGACTATTAGTGAAGTGTTTACTAATAAGGATCCATATAATATTCAGGAGAGATTTAGATTGTTTCCTGGTGATACTGAATATGGTCAAGTCTTTGATGAATACTTCAACCCTGCTTATTTTACGGCAGATATGGCTTCTAATTTAGGAAATGCTTTACAAACAGGAGATTACAAAGGTGCTGCAATAACAGCAGGAACGGCATTAGGTGCAGGAGCATTAGGTTTTGATCCACTAGGGTCTGCTATGAAACTTCCTGGTAAGTTAGATAAAGTTATCTATCCTACTAGAACATACAGATCAGTTGTACCTGGAGGTAATAAACTTTCTTATGAATCAAGTGAGTTAGCTGATAAAGTATTTAGTAAAGGCGATTGGACAACCCGTGATTTAAGAGATGCTGTACAGTATCTATCTGGTAATGAAATGGAAGGAGGAAGACGTGGTTTGTTAACTGGTAATGACATGTTATTTACCGAATACAAAGTTCCATTCTGGAAGAAGAGTGTTGCTCATGATCCTGATGTTATAGCACTTAAAAACTTACAAGGTGATATTCCTGATCCTACTGAGTTTATTATTCCTAACAATAAGTTTTTATATCCTAGAAGAACTAACCTTATTAAAGCAGTTCCAGAGCATGTAAAAGAAGCTACAGCAACTAATGTGTATGGAGAGCCATTTACTTTGTATCAACCAGGAAAAGGTATATTTAGTTATGAGGATGTGCAATATACTTCACCTGCTTATAAGTATGTAGAAGATCAAATAAATGCTGTAACAGGACAGCAGATGCCTTACACATTTGATTATAATGATCTCAGACGTAGTATTCCTCCTAAAATGCATAGTTGGGAACAACCACAGTTTGCTCCTAATGCAGGTATAGGTTCTTTCAGTCCATTTGAGAATGGTGGATGGTTAGATAAGTTTGACGATGGTGGAGAAATTAACAATAAATCAAAGGATAAACAAAAACGTTTAGTTAATTTAAGAGATGCTACAATTACTGCTGAAGATTTAGAATACTTAAATTCTCCTTCATCTGGATATTGCCCAAAAGGAAATTGTTTAGAAAATACTAGAAAAGGTTATGACATGACCGCTGGTAGATTACCAGGCATTCCTACAACTGGTAATATTTGGAGTAATGATCTAAAAGCATTTAGTACAAGTAGTTCTCCAACTCAAGAACAAATTAAAAAGTATCCTTACTTACAAGGAGACACATCATCTGGTTCTGCAGATAGTTGGGACATTCAAGGATTGATCGTTAGCTCTGGAGGTAAAAATATATATAGTGCACAACCAAATCAAACTGTTCCAGATAATGTTCCTATGGGAGCAGTATATGGTTGGGGGCCTGCTGGTACATCTAAAACTAATCGTAATTATTCAGCATATAATGAAAAATTTGGTTTACAACCTTCGCATCATACTACTCAATCAGTAGGATGGAATGAAAAAGGTGAACCAATATTATATGATGGTCACTTTGGAAAGTATGGTACGTTTAATGAAATTAGCAAATTATTAAAAGATCAATTAGGGTATGAGTTAGAAAATATTGGAGTTCCTAAAAGTATAGCTGGTAACACTAGAGAAAATTTAGAAAAGAAAGGTATATTAAAAACTGAGCTTACTCCTTATACTGCTGATGTAAATAAATTAATTCAGGCAACTAATCAACCTTGGGCTAAAATTAAAGAAGATGGTAAGCTTCGTAAAGCTAAAGCAGATAAGAATCAATTATCTGAGTTTGCAAAAAGTTTATCCGAAAATAAAGGAATGCTTATCAGTAATCTTGGTATAAGTAATTCTGAATATGATAGACTTGCAGATGTTGCATTAGCTATTGCTATGACTGAATCTGAAGGGGGCGGTGCATTAGATACACTTGATATGTTTGGAAATACTCAAGGTATGACTCAGCTTGATGCGGACAACATCATGAAAGATGATCGTTTGAAAGCTGCTAGAACTAAAAGGTATACACACAACGCAAGTATTGGAGGAAACAATTCAATACGCAATCCTTATAATTCAGCAATTGCTACAATGATGTATTTAAGTGTTGCAGATAAAGATGCTAAGCGTTTATATGATGAAGGTTTAAAACCAGGAGAAAGATCTTTCAATCAACCAGGATTTATTGAAAATTTTAGAGACACAAATAGTAGATTAAATAAAGATGGTATATTTATTGATGAACTAAATAAACGTATTCCTTATTCTCAAATTCCAGGATATGATAATGAGGATGTAACTAAAGTTAATAATTATCTTAATAAATTAACTAAATCAAATAAATATAATTTTGTTAATCAAGATGGAGATTTAGTTTTGAAAATGAAAACTAAAGGTAATAATCCTAAACTAAGTGATGTAGAGAAAGTGGCATATATGTGGCAATCTCCTAACTCATTAAAGACAGGAGATGCTGAGGGTAAGAGCGAGTATGTTAATAAAATAAAAAATTATTACGAATCTTTACGTAAACATGAAAATGGTGGAGAGTTGAATGTTAACAACTATACAGTCTCAGCTCCTGAAGGATATGTAGGTAGTGGATATAGTAACGTAGGACGTAACTATTCTCCTGCATGGGGAGGACAGTTTAAGAATGGTGGAAGTTTGTTAGATGCTGTTAAAGCTGTTGGAAATTATATGATTAATAAACCTGATAGCAATGCTGAGAATATAGCTGAAATATTTGATCCTTTTGGTGTATCTTCTTGGGATGATGTATATAGATCAGCAGTTAACCCTAATGATTCTTGGTATAACACTCTTCTTGAAGTTGCTGGAGCTGTTCCACTTGGTAAATTATCAAAAGTTACTAAACCAGGTATTCATTTAACTAAGTACCAAGGTTTGGATAAAAAGTTATACAAAAACTTACCTAGAACAAAAACAGTTAATAACACTGTAAAAGGTATTCAAACTGTAGGAAGAACATCTGACGCTTATCAAGCATATGATCAGTTTCAAATGGGAGGTTCTCTTCCAGGAGCTGTAGGATTCACATACGCACGTACAAATGATCCTGCTCCTAGTGAAGGTCCATATGCTAAGAAAACAATGCCTTCTGCAGAGAATGGTGATAAAGTTAAGAAAGGTAATAAAAACAAGAATCAAGCAATAGTATATAACTTACCAAACGAAACATTAGAAAGGCGACAAAATGTATATAATACAATTCGTCCATCTAATTATACAGACATTTCTAATTACTTACGTTATTTATTTAATAATAAGCGAGAAGAATATGATGATGCAAGAAGTGAAGAAGCGTTCTCTACTTATTTAGGATTAAAGAAAGACCATAAATTTTTATCACCTGCTAAGTATAGACCTACTATAACAAACGGCAATCCTCAAAATCTACAATACTATCAGGTAGATTCACAATTAGAACAAGACATATTTAATTCATTTAAAGATAAGGTTAAGTTAAATCAAATTCTTCCTGTTAATGAAAATGATGTAAATAGTGAATACGATCCTGGTACACCAGGTTTGTTTTATGAGAACGGTAAACAGTATGTTGATTTAACAGGTAGGGATGGTGCAGATAATATACTTGGAGATCCTATGGCAAGTAGAGCTAGAATGATGGGTAACTTCAATGTTAGTAGAGGTAAAGATGAAAGAGGTGAATACTTATCTTACTCAGATCAATATGACTTTCCTAGTGTTTTTCAAAACAAAATGCAAGGACAACCATATAATATCTATGGAAGAATCTACTATCCTAAGAAAGAGAATGGGGGAAGCATGTCTTACTATCAAGAAGGATTAGATTGGAAACCTAAATCTATGAGAAAAGGTGGTGAAACACCTAAGATGAGTAAAGCAGCAATAGCACGTAATCAACGTATAGCTAAAGCTGATGCTGCAGCAAAGCAACCACTCTCTCCTGAAACAATAGCTACAAGAGCTAGTGCTTTTCCTGATAGAGGATCATTTTCTGAAGCAATTGAAGATAGTTTTCCTAGTGTGTCTAACTGGATAGATAATAATCCTGTAGCATCTTACATTGATCGAAACTTGAATCCTTCAGTTATAGCTGGAAAAATTATGTCTAACTATGGACATATACCTTTAAATATAAAACAAGGTGACTATGAGCAAGCTGTCATGAATGCAATATCTCCTCTCACACTTATATCAGGTGCTCCATCTACTAAAAATTTATTAGATGGTAATAAGAAAAAACTACAAGGACCTTCTATTGCAAATAGATACAAACAAGGAGGACAGTTGACAAAGCTGGATCAATTAACTAACTTTACTAATTACAACACTAAACAACCAGGCGGCTGGTTAGATAAATATCAAGATTAATATGAAAGCTCAAATCTTAAAAATTGCTGGAGTTAAAACAGAAGCTGAGTTCTACAAGAAGTTTCCTACAGAGGAGGCTTTCATGAAGAAGCATGGTGATAAGCTTAAGAAAGCTGTAGATGGTATAACTGTTGAAGAAGAGGAAGAAGAAGATGGTGTAATGGGAAAACCGTTTGTAGGTATGCCAGTTAAATTTAACAAGTTTAATGTATCTGCAAATCCAAACTTTAATACTTCTGTATCTAATAATCCATATTTATCTGGATCACTAATTGGTGGTGCTAAAACTAATTCATTATTAGCTGATGATAATACTACTAAAACTACTACTACTGGTAGTGATAGTAAAAAAAATCGTAAGAAAGATAGAATGGATGCATTGAACATGCTTAGTAATCAAGCTGGTTCCATTATTGGTTTATCTCAGTCAATGATTGATAAGTATGGTAGACAATCTAAACAATTAGATCAGTATGGAAAGGTTGCCGCACTAGCTAAAAAAGCTGCGGCATCTGCTCCTCGACCTCCTAAAGAAAAGTATGTACGCCCTGAAGATCAAATGGTTCAACCTATTAATCCATTAGGTGTACAAGGATTTGGATATTTTGAGAATGGTGGCGAAATTCAAAATACATTTGCTCCTAATACTATCTATACAGATATGGGATATGAGCCTTTGAATGATAGTAATCCTAAACAATATGTTGGTGGTGGTATAATTGCTAGTACTGCAAATGCTGCTGGAGGATTTGATCCTACTAAATTTATGTCATCAGCTGCTTCAATAGGTGGAGGTTTAGGAAGTTTAATAGGTGGGGGTGATCTTGAGCAAACAGAAGAAGGGAACTTAGGTTCTTCAATAGGTGGATTAGCTGGTACATTAGCGTTTGGTCCTCTTGGAGGATTGATTGGTTCAGCTGCTGGTGGATTAATTGGTGGTGCGATTGGAGGTAAGAAAAACAAACAAATGAAAGAGAAAAAGCAAAACTTACAAAATTCTGTAGCATCCGCAGCAGGTGTTGCTAATATTCAAAACATGAATCAAGGCAGTGCATTTGTCAGAAATGGTGGAAACATTGCTTCTTACGAAAATGGTGGATGGATGAATCCAGAATACAATCCACAAGTGATTGCTAAGTTTGGTGATTATGATGTTGATCAATTGCTTGCGCCTCCACACGATGCTGATATGTTACGCGCAGGAGGACATTTAAAAGAATACACTCCTCCTAGTGAAAGAGCTATGTATACAGGTAAAGCTGAATATGGTGTACAGATGGCTATGGGTGGTGATTTAAAAGTTCACCGTGGTAAAGCTGAAACTATGTCTTACAATCCATTCTTACCAAATGGTGGAGAAACAGTTATGTTTAGAGGTCCATCTCATGATAATGGAGGTATGCCTATTTCATTTGGTGAGAATGGTGTAGAGGTAGAAGGTGGAGAACCAGCAATCCAAATGCAAGATGGTGGAGAAGAAGGAAACCTAGTTGTATATGGTAATATGGTTATTCCTGAATATGGTGCAGAAGAACTTGGTGATCCTAAAGCTAAAGGTAAGAAGTTCAAGCATTATGTAGCTGACTTATCTAAAGTAGAAGCTAAGCAGAATAAAATGCTTGATAAAACAATGTCACTTATTGATCAAGTTAATGGAGATGATCCGTTTGATCAATTAACATTAAACTCAGGACAAGCAAACTTAATTGGTGCAACTATGAAATTAAAAGATATTGCTGACAAAAAGATGAACGCAGCAGCTGTGCAAAATGCAATTCTTGATACAGCAGAAGAGCATGGTTTGGAATCAGACGCATTAGCTAAAGGTAAAATCAAATATGCTAAAGCTAATGATCCTTATGCTGAGTTTGGTGCTAAGTTAGAACAATTCAAGCCAGGTGGTAAAAAAGGTAAAAAAGCTGCTGCACCTTTATCTCCTTTACAATCATTCATTAAAGAAATCAAATATCCTGAGAGAGCTCAAATGGCTAAGGCTATGGGCATTCCTAATTATAAAGGTACAGCTGAACAAAATGAATTCTTGTTTAAGAAAACATTAATGTCTGAACAAGCTCCTTTACGTCCAGCTCTTCCTAAACCAATTGAATATGACACAAAGGGTGAGATGATTAAAGCTGTGGATAAATCTATTGCGGCTAATAATTTTGGTCATCGTCCTGATTTAATTACTGGTAGTTCACAAACTAGTCCTTTTGAAACAGCCGCAATGTTTGCAAATTCAATAATACCTTACATGCGTCCTAGTAACCAAATGGAATTAGAGCCTGTACAACTTGCTCCTGAAATGCTTGCATTATCTGATAATACATTAGATCCTGTATATGCACAAACATATCAGCCACAGTATACACAACCTACATCAATCAGTTTTCAAGATCAATTGAATGCTAATCAGTCTGACTTTAATGCAATGCAAAGACAACTTGGATATAATCCTGATGCATTAGCTGCATTAGCTGCTCAGAAGTATGGTGCTAACTCTAAAGTATTAGCAGAGCAATTTAGAATGAACCAAGCTGAGAGACAACGTGCAATGGAAGCAAATCGTGAAACAGCAAATGATGCACAGTTGAAGAACATGGCTATCTATCAAGATCAAGCTACTAAGATGGCACAAACTAGAAGTACACTTAAGCAACAAAAACAAGTTGCACTTAGCTCTATTGCTGATAAGATTGCTAAGAACAAACTTGAGAACAGACAACTTGGAGTTGCTGAGAACTTATACAACTATAGATATACTCCTAGTGGCGTAGCATATAATGTTAATCCATTTGCTCAATGGGCTCCTTATGGTAGTGGATCTGGCGGTAAAGGAAGTGCTGGACAATTAGCACCAGGTAAAAAGTTCTCATATGATGAGAATCAGCAAATTATTGGTACATACAATTCTTCTGATAAAGAAGATGCTAAGGTTAGAAATGGTTCAATCGTTAAAGCAATTAAAAACCTCTAATCAACTTCGTTATACAAGATTAACAACTTTTGTTACCATTCTTTGTATATGTAATATTTTAAATTATATTTGTTAATTATACTATCCTATGGCTTCATATACAGACGCAATAACCCAGTTTAACCCTTACGTTCAACAACTCCCTGTAGAGTTGATGATGAAGGTTGGTATGCAAAAGCAAGCCCAATACGATGCTGGTGTTCAAAAGATTCAGCAATCCATTGATAATGTGGCTGGATTAGAAATAGATAAAGAAGGACATAAGCAATATCTTCAATCTAAACTTGGTGAACTAGGCAACAAACTCCGCACAGTTGCAGGTGGTGATTTCTCTAATCAACAATTAGTTAATTCTGTTAGTGGAATGGCTGGTACTTTAATTAAAGATCCAATCATTCGTAATGCCGTATACTCTACCCAAAAACTTCGTAAAGGTACAGCAGAGATAGAAGCTGCTAGAAAAAAGGGTGATCTTACTCCGCAAAACAAATACATGTTTGATCTTGCAGCAAATAAATATCTTAATGATCCAGATTTAGAAGCTAGATTTGATGGGTCTTATGAACAATTCTTTGATCCAGATAAGTATGCTAGTGAGGTGTTTTCTAAAGTTACGAAGGGTAAAATCAAATGGGAAGATTTATATGAACGTAATACAGACGGTTCTCTTAAACTTAAACCAATTGTAGGTAAAGGTGGTAAAGTTGTAGGAAATGTACCAGTACTTTCCAAAACAATGAAAACCCATCTTCAAGAAGGTATTCTTCCAGATGTAGTAAAGAAAACTATAGATCAAATCATGCGTGATCCTAGAGTATCTAGACAACTAGAGATTAATGGGACATATGCATATAGAGGATTAGATGGTGAGAATCTACGTGAGATGGCCATAGATCAAAAAGATTACTTACTAGAGAAGGCTAATGATAAACTGAAACAACTATATATTGATAAAGCCACTGGTAAGGATGTTAAGCAAGAGATGGAGATGGTTCAACAAAGTATTGAAAACATAACTTCAAGATATGATGAGCTTGCACAAATTGCTTTAAAAAATCCTGATGCTGTAAAAGGTAGATTAACTAAAGATTTCTTCGTAGACAATACAACCGCAATGTATGGTACTATGACACATGAGATCGATACAGATGAAAATCCAGAGTGGCGAGCTCTTTTTGATGAAACTAAAGAGGCTAATGATATAGCAATGAAGCAGGCAGATATGCGTTTGCGAGCAACTCTTAGTGCAAATGAAATTGCATCAAGAGAAAAAATTGCTAAAGCTAGTCGTCAAACTCAAATAGCAATTGCTCAAATTAGAGGAAGTAAGGGGGCTGGTGAAATGATTGATAGTGATGATGATGGTATTCCTGATACTTTTATTCCTGGTGATGGTACAGGTGGAGGCGGTGGATTGATTCCAGAGAAGGATGAAAACCCAGGAGATATTGGAACATACATGAGTAAGTGGACTACTGAGAATGATGAATCTGCTGCTGCATTAACTAACACTCAGGATAATTTATTATGGTATTCAACATTCTCTGGTGTACCTGCTTATAAAAAAGTATTTGATAATTATATAAGTTCAGGTATTTCTAAAGATCAAGCTATTTCTCAAACAATAAACTACATTGGTAAAAATCAACCAGGTGGTGTAGCTAAGATGAAAGCAGATTGGACAACTAAAGTTGTTACTAGCATTAACAAAATGACTCCAGCTGAATTGGCTAAACGTCCTGCTTTATTAGATGCTAAGAATGCATACGATAATGCTAAATCTAATTTCACTCAAGTTAAATCTTTTGCAGATAAGCTTTCTCAAAATGTAGAAAAATCTGTTGGTAAAGCAGCTTATGAAGCTGCATCTTTAAAAAATTTAAAACCAGTTAAGGGAAGTTATAAAGGAAAAGAATTTACATTAGCTCCACAAGATCAACTTGATTTAGCCTTATATATCAAAGGATATCATAGTACTCTTTATGATACATCTGGTGTTATTGATAAAGGAGTTCGTAGTGCAGCAGATAATGCAGCTCAACGTTTGTCTGCTAAAGGACTAGGATTCATGTTAGACTACGCATTGCATAGATCAACAGATGCATATCGTGGTTATGCTAAAACACTATTTGATCCAGTTACAGATTTAGTTAGAATGGGACAACGCTGGAAAGGTTCAGCTATGTCAGGATTTAGTAAATTGGCTACTGGAGAATGGGGTAATCCTAATGTGGATTTAGATCCTATCATGAAACTTACTGAAAATTTAGATACAGAAGCATATTCTAAAGTATTTAAGGAAACAGAAAAGATGTTGCAAGCACATTATAATGTTAATCCTAATTTGAAATTACCAGTGCTTGGTCAAGAGCCTAAAGCAAATCAAGCACTTATGAGAGATCTAAGAAGATTAGCAAGTAATGCTACTGAAGCTGGTAAAAACTTATCTCCAGATTTAGATGGATTTGCAAAAGCACTTGAGGAAGAAGGCTTTGGAATAAATAATGGTTCTATAGAAGCAAAAATTATTAATGGTGCATCAAACACTCCTATGGTTGAAATTGTTGCAGGAACACCTAGTGGAGGAAGATTAGGAGGAATGGTTGTAACTATGGATGTTGCTAAGAACTTAGGTCTTAATATTGAAGGTATATATGAGCCAACTGAAATTAGACTATTAAAGAATCTAATCAATCAGCGAGGAGGACAATCATCAGTAGGAGATCCTACAGATAAAAGGACTTATAGAAATAATGATGTACAATTCCCTATGACAAAGTTCCCACAACTATCTCAGTTTTCTGGTGTGATAGATGTCAAAGGTAATATTATACAACGTAATGGAAAATATTATGGACAGATTTATGTAACAGATAATAAAGGAAACGAAATACTTAGAGAAACTCCAGGTCATGAGAGTTTACAAAAAGCACAAAACACATTGTTATCAATGAACATCAACAACATTAACATGTTAATAAATGAACGATAATATACCAGCAGACGCATTTGGAAATTATGGAGGAACAGCAGACATGCCAACTGTTCCAAATATAAGTTTCGATTCACCAAGACGTGTAGAAGCAGCTCCTAAAAAAACCATGTCATTCAATGACATGTATCAGCAAAGTTTAAATCGTGCAAAGGCTGCTCAAGTTGAATCAATTCCGTTAAGTTCTCTTTCATTAGGAAGTAGATATAAGTCTGTTGTGCCTTATGAGAATACAGAAGAGATGTATGCTCAGCAACAAAGTGCAGGATCTAAATGGTTGAATGCTGGATTAAAAACTGCAGGAACATTTACATCTTCTTTTATTGGTGGTACTGCAGGTTTAGTGTGGGGAGTTGGTGAAGCAATTGCTACACAGCGTCTAGCAGCTCTTGCAGATAATGCTGTAAATAGAAAGGTAGATGAAATCACTACTAATTTTGAAGATATTCTTCCAAACTATTATACGCAAAGAGAAACACAATCTGATGCTATTTCTACAGATAACTTATTAAGTGCTAACTTCTGGGCAAATAAAGGATTACAGAATCTTGGTTTTGCAGCAGGTGCACTTGTTGGTGGTGGCGTATGGAGTAAAGTATTAAAGAGTATTGGTTTATTAAATCAAGCTGTTCTCGCTGGTCGTGGTATGGAAACTGCTACAGCTATTGAAGAAGCAATGACTGCTGTTCCTAATGTAGAAAGATACACTGCATTTGAAGGAGCATTAAATTCAACTCTTAAAAGATTTGCAATTAATCAAACTGCTCAAGGATTAAAACAATCTGAACGTTTCACAATCTCTACACTTGGTGCATGGGGTGAAGGTAGTATTGAGTCTCTTCAAAAGATGAAGCAGTTCAAAGAAGAACTGACTAATCAGTTTCTTCTAGAGAATGGTAGAGCTCCTGAAGGTGAAGAATTACAGCGAATCAATGATTACACAGATAATGTTGGTAAGTATGTATTAGCTGGCAACTTAATGTTGTTATCAGCAACTAACTATTTGCAACTTCCTAAGATATTAGGATCATCAAGACGTTTTGATAAAGCATTGATTAACCAAATTGAACAAAAGCAATTAGGTGGTGCTTGGAGTTCTGTTGTAGATAATGGTCTTGTAAGATTTGGAAAGCGTGCTTACAATTTTGGAGGATTGATATTCTCTCCATCAGAAGCATTTGAAGAAGCTGGACAGTATGCAATCCAGGAAGGTGTAGCATCTTTCTTTAATAAAGCATATAGAAATAAAAAAGATGCTGATGAGACTTTGTCTAAGGTATACGGTTCTATGAACAGTGTACTTGGAGAAGGTTGGGATAAAGTACTCACTGATAAAGATGGTATTGAAAGTTTATTACTAGGAGGTGTCAGTGGTGGTATAATGCAATCAGGTATTGTTGGAACTTACAAAGATACTGATGGTAAAACTAGAATTGGTTTTGGTAAATCTGGTGAGATTGGAGAACGTGGATTTTTAGGTGAAGGTGGAGAACGTGCTTCTAATACAGAGCTTGCATTAAGAGTTCTTAACAAGACAAAGATTAAAGATCAATTAGAAACACAGGCCAAGTATATAGCTATTGGAATTGGTGCTCAGCAACAAAGACAAGAATCTATCTTGAAGAATGATGTGTTACAGGAGAAAGATTCTGAGCACGATTATACAATGTCTTACCTAATGCCTCGTGTATTATATGGCAAAGAAGAATCTGTATACCAAGAGTTAGATGGATATGCTAGACAAGCTGCTACACAAGAAGGTTTTGATGAGCTAATAACTAATGGAGTGGTTGCTCCTAATGAAGAGAAGGAAGACTTTTTAGCTCGTATTGCAGATCTTAAAAAACTTACAAAGAGTGTAGTAGGTGTATATGATGCAATAAATGATCGTTATGGTGATGTCACTACTAAGGATGGTAAGCGAATGTATAATGATGATGTCATTGAGAAGATGATCTATGCTACGGCAAAAATCGATCATTATGATCAACGTATTCCTCAAGTAAATCAAAAGCTTACAGAAGCAGGAGTTAGCACTCTTGATATATTAACTAGTATCCTTGAAGAAAACACTCCTAACAAACAAGCTACAAAAGATGCAGTTAGCTACATCAATAAATTAAAAATTGTAGATGATGCTAAAACTGAATTAAAGACTCAGCTATCTCATCTTATTGAGTTATCGTTACGTAGAAATTCATTCATTAAAGAATACAATAGTATTTCTAAAGATCCATCTAAATACGAAGAAGCTGATTACGCACCAGAATCTGAAGTTACAGTAAGACAAGCTCTTAAAGAAGAAGAACAAGCATACGGAAAGAAAACTAGAGCTAAGAAATTACAGGTGGGTAGAGAATACTCATTAACTGAACCAATTCGACAAGAAGGTAATACATTGCAACTTGCTCCTAAGATTAAAGTAGAATCTGCTACATTAGGTGGTGAGTATGAAGTTACGCTTCCTGATGGTACTACTACCTTCATGAAGCCTACTGATTTCAAAAACTATGAGATTAGTGACTATGACAATGCTTCAGATGAGATTAATGCTATTGTAGATAATGCTATTTCTAAAGTTCTTGAGAAACCTGAATACAAAGGTGTTGCTGATACAATGCCTACTTCTTTAGAATCTGGAAAGACTTTATTACAACACATTAACGAACAAGACAATCCTGCGTTAATTGAAGACATCATAAAAGAATTCACTCCAGCCGTTGAGCAGTTCAAAAAAGAACAAGCAGAGGCTGCAGAGAAAAGAGCAATCCTTGAAACTCTACAAGATGAATTATCTAAAGTTCAAGAAGAAGCTGCTAAGAATTCTGGAACTGTAGCTACTGCTAGTTCAAGTGTTGCATCTGAAATTAAGCACTCAGTTGATGAGGGTAATAAAAAAGATGCACCGAACATCTTTATATCAAGTTCTACAAAAACTATTGAGAACAATCCTAATCCTGAAGATTATATTGTAAGATTTAATAAGTTCATGAACAATGCTCGAAACTTTCCAAATAGAGCAAAGTTAGAAGTTATTATGTTTACGATGGACACTGCAGCATCATTAGGATTAGATGGTGCTATTCCATACATGTGGGGAAAAGAACTCACAGAAGCAAGGGAAGCTGCCATGAGAAACACTTCATCAGGCAATGTAGCTCTTGCATTTGTTGAGGTTGCTAAGAATGGTGATAAGTATTTCATTGATGCAGAAGGTAATAGATTAACTAAGGTTGGTGAGCAAGCTGACTTGAATAAAGTTGTATTTGCTGATATGCCAACTGCAAGTTTAGAAGTTGGTAAAAATGAAAAGACAGGAGAACCTTTTACTAGAAATAGAGAAAACCAAAAAGAGGAAGCTACTGCTTACATGAATTCATGGAGAAAATTCCGTGAAGATAGATTATTTGATAATCCAACAAAAGGTACAAAGGCAACTACCTATTCATTCAAGTTTGTAATATCAAAAGGTAAACCTATTATCAATGAAGGTTCTCCAACAAAGAATACTGTAGGAGGTAAAGGTGGTTTATTATCTGATGATATATTAGAAAACAACCAAGTGTTGGTACTTAACACTACAGGTAGTGTTACAGGTGCTGATGGTATTAACTATGACTTACCAGTAGGTAGACCATACGTTAAGTTTGATGACTTGTTACAAGTTGTTAATAACAATCAACTAAGTGATAATCAAGCAAAGACTATTCTTAGCATATTCAAAGAATTGATCAATACAACCATTGCTCAACACAAAGGGCAGAAGGTTACGTATGATCCTAATAAGAATGTCTTCTTAAGAAACATCTTATTCTTTAGTGGTCAAGAAGATTCTACTAGTGAGAACAGAGTTTATCTTACAGGAACAAAATTATACATTGGTAGTAAATCATATGACCTTGCTACATTAGATAAGAATGAGCAAGCGATTATTGATCAGTTAAAAACAGTATACCACACTATTAACAATAAAACATTATCTAAAGGAATCAATGAACCTTTTGTAGAATTCTATACAGAAGGTGATGAGATTAAATCTAGAAAATGGAAAAGCTATCAATCATACTTACTATCTGCTAAAACTCCAGATGGTAAAACCAGAGATGTTCCTGTTACTACATCTGTAGAAAAACAAACTGCTGCTATTCCTTACAGTTACACTCGTAAGTATGTTAAGTTAGTAGGATTAGAATTACCTATTGAAAAGCCTAAGAAAGAACCTACTGCTGCTGCTTCAACAGGAGCAACTACTGGTGAGGAGTTCAATGAATCATTCCAAACTGAAAAATTTGGTGAGTTCAAGTATAAGTATACAATTAATGAGAAAGGTAATCCTGTAGTTCAAATAGATCCAAACAGTGAAGCTATAAAAGGGATTGTTAAAAATCCTGATATCATAGAGAAGTTTATAAATGTATTAAAAGCAAATAATTTATATTCTTCAGGACTTACTTCAGAAGAAGTTGTTAGATCTGTATACGTTGGAATTATTGCTGAGGAAGTAAAGAAAAATATAAAAAAGGCTGAAGGAACTACAGAAGAAGTAGTTGCAGAACAACCTGTTGTGGAAGAAGCTCCTGTTGTTAATACTGAAGAAGTTAAATCTGCTGTAGAAGAATCTAAACCAGAAGAGCCTAACGATACAGTTCCAGTTGGTGAAGATAAAGATGCACCATTCAGTTTAGCTAGTGAGGGTGAGTCTATGAATCAAGAAGATATTGATGCATTTAGAAGATGGGCAAAAGCTAATCTTCCTATGATGCCTTATCAGTATCTTGATAATATGTTACGTACACCTGATGGACGTTTAGCATTTGGTAAAGTATCAAAAGGTGTTGCTTACATTGTAAGAAATTCTAAGAAGGGTACAGAGTATCACGAGTCATTCCACTTTGTATTCCGTTATTTATTATCTGAAGCACAACAAGCTGAGATTCTTGAAGCAGGTAGAAATAGACCAGGTTCATTTGTAGATAGAGCTAGTGGCAAAACTGTAAACTACGCTGATGCTACAGATATTCAGATTGAAGAAAAGATTGCTGATGAGTTTGCTGATTTTAGATTAGGAAAGATTCAAGCAAAGTCTTTGTCTTCTAGTATTGTAGAGTTCTTTAGAGGCATTCTTGAATTCTTCAAATCTATCATTACTGGTAAGAAAGAAGATAAGATTCAACAGTTATTCAATAAGATTAACAAGGGTGGATTTGTTGGTAAACAATTACTAGATGTAAATAAAAGATTATCTACAAGATTTAGCTTGAGTCTTTCTGAAAGACAAATAAATGGAAGAGCAGAAGATTTAGCTGCTCGTGTATTTAGAGCAATCATGCCTAATACCAAATCATACTTTGAGTTTGAGAAGGTAAACATCCGAGAAATTCTTAAAAATATCAGAGAAGAGAATCCAGGATATAAAGCAATGTCTGATTCTCTATGGAAAGAAGTACTTATTAGAGCACAAGATATTCTTGCTGGATTAAAAGTAAACTTTGATAATGATGCATTTGTAAATATTAACGATGAGAATGCTAACAAAAATGACTATGCTGCAAATGCATTCACTGTAGATTACAAGAAGTCTTCTCCATTTGCTGTTAAGTTATTTGTAAGTTCTCTAGTTAAAACTAAGAAGCACGAGTATGGTTTATTTGGTGTACCTGAATTAGATAGAGCTTCTGTTGAACTTGGCGGTGGTTTCCAATTGATTCCATTCAACCAAGCGTTTAGTACATTGTTAAACCATTTCCAAAACGTAAAAGATCAAGATACATTTGTAAAGAAGTTAGTTGAATTAGCTAAGGAGAAATCTGAATACACTGCTTTATTCTTAAGACTTAAAGGAGATCTTTCGACTGGTAAGATTCCTTTTGATATATACAATGATTACGATTGGAGACTATTCACTCAGTTCTTCTTAACATTTACTAAGCAAAGACCGCAGGCTATTAAACAGTTTAATAGAGGAAATCAGGTAACTACTGGTTCAGCTGTACAAGTTGGATCTGTTAAAGATGTAAAGAGCACATGGTATAACGACATGTTAATATCAGCTGTTGATCTTGATATCTGGGAAGCTAATGTAGAATATGTTCCTAAAGAAAATGAACCTCCTAGATTAATTAAGAAGACAGGAAACTTCTACACTATCAATAAGTCAGCTGTAGAAAACTACAATATTAAAAATCCAGAAGATCAATTAGCATTCTTAAGAAACTTAGGTATTCTTTTTGGTGACTATAACTACGAAAGAGTTTCTGATAAAGAAGAATTTGCTGAAGCAGTTAAAAGTATTAAACTTGGATTACAAAGACTTAAGGGTAAAGTATTTAAAATAAAAGGTAAGCAATTAGATGTTGATAAAGGTTTAGAAATGTTAGCAGCATTGTATGCTAAAGCTACATCTACTGCTACTAGTACAACATTAATTAATGTTAATGGTGAGCAGATCCAAGAGTTTACAGATAGCAATGCTCCTTCTTATTTTGAATCAGTATTTAACTCTGTAGAAACATTAGATGATCTACTTGAAGAAATGCCTCACTTAAATGATACATTCTCTGCTGGTGCTGAGATATTAAAGAAAGGCGGATTATTCTTTGATGCATTAGGTAATAGAACAGACCTTCCTTTGAGAGTTCAATACATCAATGGAATTGAAGATCTTACACGAAATAATGGTAGAGATACTTCATCATTGGATGCAGGAGATAGATTAACTGTTGAGATCAATCAAAACATTGATGGTAATTATTATATCTTAATTCCTGCAGATTCATCTACAGAATGGATGATGCGTGTGGGTAATAGAATTAGTTATGATAGATTTAAAGATGGTGTATCAGGTATTAACGATGCGCTTCCTATCTTCCATAACTATTTATTTGATGAGATCAATCTTGCTAAAGATGCAGAGAGAAGATCAAAAGCTAACAACATCAGTAAGAAGATGGCTAAAGAATTGCGATTCTTTAAGGGTATTCTTTCTGAAGGAATGTTAGATAAGATTAATGATTTGATCAATACAGATGGTTTCAATAGAGAGATATTTGAAGCATTCCTTAATGAGAAATACTCAGAAAATCCAAAAGATACTAGACTTAATGTTGATGTCATTAATGCGGATATCACTAAGTATCTAACTGAAGTTAAGGATGAGTTCAAGGCTTTGTTAATTGAGAACAATCAAGTTACATTAAGTAAGCAAGGTAAGTATGACTATCCTGGATTACTTGATAAATTCATAACTTCAAATAAACTAAACAAGAAAAGATTAACAGAAGAACAATTAGATAGCATTCTATCTTTTGTTAATACTAACTACATCTTAAATAATATCGAGTTCCACAAAATATTATTTGGTGATCCATATCAATTCAAAACTGAGAAAGGAATAACTGAAGCTACTAAGCGTGCTAAATCATTCTTATCACAACGTAGAAGATCATTCAATTCTGTTGAGTATACTAACTTCTTAAACAGAGAAATGAACAAGGTTGATGGTATTCAGCTAACACCAAATGATCCAGGATACCACGAGTTTAAACCTTTCTTAAGAACTGTTACAACAGATGATGTATATACAACTAGTGATATAGCTAGTAGCGATAAGCCTTATGCTTCATCATATGCTAGAAATAAAGAAACGGATGGTTCTTCTCGTTTATCTCCTACTGCTTGGAGAGAGATTATGAAAAGAAATGGACAATGGTCTGATCAAGCTGAAGCATTTCATCAATGGCAAATGGCTTGGACTAGACAGAACTGGCCAAATTATACATACAGTAATCGTGAGTTAGAGTTACATGACATGGAACTAATAAAGAAACCATGTCCTAACTATATCATACACGTATCTAAACCTGTTGTATCTGGTACTAAGTATGGTAAAGACTTTATTGATAATGTAATTGATAAGTTCTCTCAAGTTCCTATTTACTATAGTATGGTAAAAGGTAAGATTTTAGAAGAGCATTATATAAGAATGTTTGACGATAAAGTTGATTACGATGTTGTACTTTCTGGTAGAAAGATGGGTGCTGAAGGTATACGTCCATTGTACAATCCAGATGGCACATATAACAATAGTAAAATCAATAAGGAAGATTTTATTGATATTCCTTGGGAAGCTTATGGTATTCAACAAGAGAATAGTTACGAGAAAGAAAAATTTGTAACAAGAGGATCTCAGTTGAATAAACTAGCTACTGTAGACTTGTATAGTGAGGGTGTACCTGTTGGTGCAACTCCAGAAAGACAAGAGGTTATTAAAAAAGCTGTAGATAGAAATACATTAGCTCTTGCTAATCTAGTTGATCAAGGGTATAGAAACTTATTGAATAAGCTTGGTCTAGAAGATCTTGGTGGTACATATAAATTAGTTGATAAATCTGCTGTTGCTGACATATTAAGACAAGCAATGTTGTCACAACAAATGTCTCTAAATGCAATTGATAGTGTTACGTTAGTAGATGGAGAATTCAAAATCCCATTCGAAGCATCTACAAACTACATCCAAATTAAGAACCTTCTTTATTCTATTGTTAATAAGTCTATTGTATCTCCAAAGATGAACGGATTCTCTGGTGTGCAAGTACCATCAACAATGATGGAGAGTGCATTAGAAGGAAGAGTTCTATTACAGAAGTATGAGGTTGTTGTAGATGGCAAAACAAAATACAAATACAAAGAAATTAGTAGAGAGCAATTTGAAAAATTGTCAGATGAAGAAAAGAAAGATGTAAGTTTTGGTGCAAAAGATCTTAAGTTCTACGAAGATGAAGATGGAAAAAGATATTGCGAAATCTATCTTCCTAACTATCTAACTAAGTATTTCCCAGGAAAGACAGAGCAAGAGATTTTAGAAATAATAAATGAATCTCCAGACAAAGATAAAATACTGAGTGGTATTGGTTTCCGTATTCCTACACAAGCTCTTTCTTCTGTAGAGGTATTCAAAGTAAAAGGTTTCTTACCTGCATACATGGGTAGATCGGTAGT
>JACCDQ011143098.1_pt1 | contig 40092 bp, 39 predicted proteins | sample 7446031 | NCBI WGS metagenome assembly JACCDQ01 (sample SAMN15323442, study PRJNA562643) | freshwater metagenome | isolation source: river surface water | place: USA:Blue River Watershed | collected 2017-08-17 | reverse complement strand
TATTTAAACTCGACATTAGTACCGCAGAAAGCTACATGATCTTTACCGTATCTTGAAAAAATATATTCTAAAATGGTGTCTCGTTCCTTCCAACTCCAATCAATATCAAAGTCGGGCGGGCTTTTACGGTTCAGGTTTAAAAAACGTTCAAAATACAAATCCAGTTCCAATGGGCAGATATCTGTGATTCCCAGACAATAAGCAATAATGCTATTGGCACCGCTGCCGCGGCCAATATGCATAAACCCCTGACTATTGCTGTATCGAATGATATCCCAGGTTATTAAAAAGTAACCACTGAAATCTAACTGCTCAATTACTTTTAATTCTTTGATGATACGTTCTTTTGCTTCAACATTATCTTTTCCATACCGCCATAAAAAGCCTTGTTCAGCAAGTGTAGTCAGCAATTCAATATCACCTTGCTTACTATTGGTATAAAATTTTTTATTCTTCGGAGTTTTAAAATCAAAGTTGAAATTACAATCCTGAATAATACTTTCGGTGTTTTCTATAATTTTAGGATAGTGTTCATAGCAAGATAAAATCCTTTGAACATTCACCATCACTTCTGAATTTTTGCAATAATCAGCAGGGGTGAGTTTGGATAGAATAACATTCAGGTCAATCGCTCGAAGAATTTTATGCAAATTGAATTCTGTTTTAGTTCGAAAGGTTACAGGTTGTAGTATGACCATTTTATCCTGTTTGTCTTTCCACTCCGACAAAATAAGCTTTTGTAATTGCTCCGGACGAATTCCAATATATTCCTGTTTTTTTAAAACAGTCGGGACATTTTCCAATGGATAAACAATAAAAACCTGCTCAAAATCAGGAGCAGACAAGGGTAAAATAGTGCCATCAAAATTATGTTGGGTAAGAAAGCGGTTCATTTCTGCCAGTCCTGAAGCATTTTTAGCCAATCCTATATAACGCAACTGATGTTCAGAACGAAATTCCATGCCGACAATAGGTTTTATTCCTACAGCATCACAGCCTTTTATAAAATCATAAATTCCAGTCACAGTATTGATGTCCGTCAATGCCATTGCAGTAACACCACAGCTAACAGCCTGTGTAATTAATTCCTCTAAAGGAATTGTGCCATAGCGCAGTGAGTGGAAAGAATGACAATTAAGATACATTGGATTTGAATTATGATTTACGCTTTAAAATTTCATTTTTATTGTTGGGTTTGAAAGAAGCCCCTGCACAGCGCATCACGGCATCAAAACCATATCGGCTTTTCATTCTATCCATCGCCTGATAGAGAGCGAGCATTTCTTCGGTATCCTGAAAGAGATCAATTTGATAGGTTCCTCGCACGAGTCCACTAAAACGAACACCAATCAGACGAAGCCGCATTCGACGCTGGTACAATTTGTCAAATAGCTCAGTAACAATCTTGGTCAGGATATGATCGGCAGAAGTGTACTGAACGCGGCATTGTTTGGTTTCGGTATCAAAATTGGCATAGCGTATTTTTATGACCACTGTAGAGGTTAACCATTGTTCTGAACGCAATTGAAAAGCCAGTTTTTCTACCATACCTAAAATTACCCTTTTGAGTTTATCAATATCAATGGTATCTTGCGTAAATGTATGTTCGGTAGAGATGGATTTTCTTTCGGTATATGGCTCTACAGGATTATTATCGATGCCGTTTGCTTTTTTCCAAAGTTCCAGTCCGTTTTTACCGATCATTTGTTGTAGTACTTCAGAGGGCATTTCGGATAACGTCTGAATAGTCCGAATACCGATACGAGATAGCAGCTGAAATGTTTTCTCTCCCACCATTGGAATTTTTTGAATAGAAAGTGGATTTAAAAAAGACTGAACTAAATCTTGAGGAATATTTAGATTTTCCTTTTGTTTTCCTTCTCCAGTACCAATTTTCGAAACGGTTTTGTTGATGGATAAGGCAAAAGTCAGCGGTAGTCCAGTTTCTTTAGTTATTCTCTGTGCTAATTCATTTGTCCATTTGTAACTGCCGTAAAATTTATCCATACCTGTAATATCAAGATAGAATTCATCAATACTGGCTTTTTCTACAATAGGCGCTTTTTCCTGAATAATTTCGGTAATATTGTGTGAAAGTTTGGAATACAATTCCATGTCGCCTTTCATCACTTTTGCCTGAGGGCAGAGCCTAAGAGCCATTGCAATTGGCATAGCAGAACGTACACCAAAACGTCGGGCTTCGTAAGAACAGGATGCGACTACACCACGTTCGCCACCACCAATAATCAAAGGAATACCCTCTAATTGTGAGTTGGTAAGTCTCTCACATGAAACGAAGAAAGTATTCATGTCAATATGAACAATCGCTCTGGTCATCATTTATCAAATTTTGGATTGGAAATATATTTTACAAAATTAAAATGATTTGATACAAAATGTATTATTTTTGTTGATACAATTAATATCAAAAAATAGTATGGCTTTATTTGGTGATAATTTGAGGTATTTAAGAGGGCGTAAAAAATTGTCGCAGCAGAAAGTTGCCGATGATTTATTGATCAGTCGTGGACAATATCAAAAATATGAAGACGGTGTTTCTGAAGCACCTTATCAAGTCTTGATACGTATTTCAAAGTACTATAATGTCACGATGGATTTACTTTTGACAGCCGATTTGAAGAAAGTAGGACTCGATGAAATGATAAAAATAGGGCAGAACCGAATGCTCTTGCCGATTCGGGTAGATGCTGAAAACAATGATATTATTGAGATTGTACCACAAGCTGCTAAAGCGGGTTACACCAGTGGTTATGCTGATCCTGAATATATTGGGAATTTACCTGTACTATCACTTCCTTTTTTAGGTATAGGCAAGCATAGGGCTTTTCCGGTGGAAGGTGATTCGATGCCTCCTCATGAAAACGGTTCTTTTATCGTTGGTAAATATGTTGAGAACTATGGTGAAATTAGAGATGGGAAGACCTATATAATAATCACCAAAGATGATGGAATAGTATATAAACGACTGAATAAAAATGGTAAAAATGCCTTAATGTTGCATTCTGACAATGAATTTTATGAACCCTACCAAGTGAAAGTTTCCGATATTATTGAAATATGGGAGTTTGTTTGTAATATTGGACGAACCGACAAGAAACAGGAATTAGCCGATACAGAAAATGTAATAGATATCCTGAAAGAAATGAAACGCGAAATTAGAGAGGTGAAAAACAGTATTAACTCAAAATAAAATGCAATAGCAGCTGTTTAGTATTGAAAATCAGTTTCAACAAGATTATTTCTTAATCACTAAATAAGCCTGTCCCGGATCATTCAACAGCCGTTCCATTTCAGAGTGAATAATATCCTGAATATCCTGTTTTACCTGTAGATAATTTCGTTGTACCATACTATTATCCAATTTGCGGATTATCGCTATCTCTTTATAATTATCCTGTTCATTTTTTAGTGCGGTATGGTCATTTATAATTTCAGAATGAAAGGCCTTCAGCTCAATTTTACAATCAGGATTATCGGCTACCATACCTACAAACTCACCAGAACTTAAAGAAGAAATTTTAGAAGGAGGAATGGCTGATTCTAATTGTTTTGATCGGCTTATGGAAGTGTCACTACTATTAATTGACAAACTTTCTCTGTCCTGCATAATCTTGCCAAACCGCTCTGATAATTGTTTAGCAGTATCACCAGTAACCTGTCCGCTGATAATATTTCCGGTAATATTCATAATCACATCCGCTTGCTCCCGGCCATAATCTTTGCGTAGTTGACTAAAATCCTGAATCCCTAAACAAGTCGCTACTTTATTGCTTCGGGCTGTGGCAATTAGACTATCCATATTGTTGAGGTAGATAGTCGGAAATTCGTCAAATATCAGACTGCTTTTTTGTTTGCCTTTCTTGTTGACTTGTTTTACTAAACGGCTAACATATAATGATAAAACAGCACCATAAATCTGGATCTTCTGAGGATTATTTCCCATACAGACAATCTTAGGATCTTCGGGATTATTGATGTCTAAATTAAAGTCATTACCCGATAGCACATAGTAGAGTTGGGGAGAGGAGAGTCTGGCCATGGCAATTTTTGCAGAGGCAATTTGACCTTCCAGTTGTTCCATTACATCGTTGAGGTACGCATTGATAAAAGGATTGATTAAAACCTCAATTTCTTTCTCTGTACGCAGTAATGTAAACAGACTATCGTAATCCGTCTGCATGAGCTCAATCACATGAGGAAGCGTACAGAATTCCCCGTCTTTGTATTTTCGTAAATACCATATTATAGCCGTAAGAAAATTAATTGGAGATTCAACAAAAAAGTCACCCTGTCTTTTAATCCATTCGCGGTTTAATCCCAATAATATGGTACGCGCTGATTCTGCTGCATCGGTGATGTCGGTCATAGCAGAAGGTTCTAACGGATTGCAACGATGTGAACGACTCAAATCATCGAAATTGATTACATAAAACTGAGGTGGTTTAGGATAAAGGTGTTTGTATTTGAGCCAGGTATTATAAGCTATTTTAGATAGATCATCAAACTTGAAATCATACACAAACATGGTAAACCCTTTACGGATGTGTTGTGTAATAACGTGCCGTATTACAAAATAAGATTTACCAGAACCGGGAGTACCCAACACCATTAAAGCTCGAAAAGGATTGATGATGTTAATCCAACTGTTTCGAACCTTATCTTTCAGATAATATCTGGCTGGAAGATTGATCGAAAATTCATTTTCTAACAGTCTTTCTTCTTGAGGAAAAGTTTCATTTTGTTTATTGAAAATGTCTTTATTGCCAAGACTGTTTTTGATGATTCGGGATAGTAATGTTCCTCCGGAAAGGACCAACAGAAATCCAACAGAAGTGATTGCAATATATACCACAGCTATTTCTGTTGCTTCTATGTTTAGATACAGTGATAAACAGCTGCTAAAGTAAATTACAATACCCGTTATGAGGTAAGCAAAGGCAGATTTATAATTTAGTTTTTCGTCTTTTCTCCCTTTGGCACCAATTAAAGAAATCATTAAAAATCCCACTGCAAAGAGTTTGGATTTATGAAGATTATTAAACAATCCTGTTTTGAGGATATTCACCAAAATGGTGTTACTAAATTCGCTCACAAGATGCCACTCTCTAAAAGCAGCATAACAGTAATAATAAAAATGGATTGCCAGTATAACGATACCGATTAATCGTGTCATATCCATGATTTTTCTCAAAGCCTGTTCGTTTTCTCCAGTCTGCATTGCCATGATTTCCAGTTTTATTGATTGTCAGATTGTCCTCTTCTTTTTTTCTTTTTTCGCTTCCCTTTTAGTTGGTTCGGAACATAAGTTGAAGCTGATTCCGATTGGGTAAGGATATCGGTAAGTTTCCTAATTAGAGTATTTGAATCAATAGATTTATTGTTCAGTTTTTCATTATGAAATGAGGTGGTTCCAGCCTTTTGTTTTGTTTTCTGAGATTTGATTTCCTGATTTTTTTCGATAGTTGAGTTTGTTGTTTTTTGATTAACAGCTGTATTTATTTCACAGCGTTCTTGTATCGCTTTTGCACTGTATTGTTTGCCCAGTGCACTTCCGTTAAAAACACATTTTGTTGTATGATCCACATAAGTAATTCCATAAACAACTCCCTCGGTATTTTTCCTGAAAACAGTATTGATTCCTTCTTTTTTCAATGCTTTAACCAATTCAGGAAGGGATATTTGATTACCTAAAAGCGCCAGATCAATAACATTCTTTATTCTGTTTCTATTGGATGACAGACTCGCTTTATTCGAAATAAACTTTTCTTCTAAAAATTTCAATGTAGGCTTGTTGTAAAAATCACTTGCTTTGATAGGAACACCAATAGGTTTTCCGTTTTCATCCAGTATTCGATATACCAATCCATGCTGTTGAAATATTCGCGAATTTTCATTTCCCCGATCAGCATAAACATTGTATTGCTGCAACACCGCATTGAGTTCTGGAAGGCTTGAATATTTATAGGAATTCAGGACTACTCCCAATACATTTGCAATGGCTTTTTTAGTTTGAATTTTGCCATATTGAACCTTTCCAAAGTTAATAGGCTGGAGTTCTTGATTCTGCTTTTTTCCATGTCCTTCAGCTACTACAAGACCAAAGGATTTTTCAATTGCTTTTCTTGCTATTTCAGATTGGTTTCGTCCAATATTTTGAGTGTCAATTCTGCTACCATCTTCCCTAATTTTAATAGAAACAATATGGATATGCGGATGCCCTGAATCATGATGCTGGTACACCAGATAAGGCTGCTGGCCAAAACCGATTTGTTCCATATAAGTATTAGCGATATTCATTAGTTTTTCTTTAGATAAAGATGCTGTTTCTGAAGGATCAAAATTCAATGAAATGTGCACGCTGTTGCGCTTTACATTATCATTTAAAGCTACTTGTTTTAGTAGCCGGTTTAGTTTCATTGTGATACTCATTTGATTCACATCCAAAGGATAATTTCTTTCTCCAATGCACTCCGCTAGCTGCTGCTTTACCTTATTTTCATTATAGTTGAAAATGTTGTGAATAGAGCTCCCGGTTTTTATTATTGCAACCATTTTTCAGAAATTTTTTGAATGTGTTTTTTGATTTCTTCGACCTTATTCAAAAGGATTTTATTCTGCAAATTATAGCTGATAATCCAGTCTTTAAATTCAGGAATTTGCTGAAGCGTATGCAGTTTTTTGACTGCTTGATTAAAGTTATTTCCGATGCCATTTAGCTCTGTTCGCAACCGTATAATCTCCAACATAAATTCATCAAGAGATTGGTTTCTATAGTTGGTTGTAATGGGTTTGTTCAGAAGATTTTTGCGGGCATATTCACTTAGTTTTCGACAGGTCGATTTACTAAATTCTTTGAATAATTTTTGATATTCATCGGGCTTCAATCTTAGGTGAAGCCACTTTGTGCGGTTGTTGTTTTGCTCTTTCATTATTAATCATTTTACTCATTAATTCATCTGCATTCAATAATTCGTTCTGTCTCATTTGTTGTTTTTCAACTCTTTTTCATATTCCAGTGTCACTGCCCACGAGTTCCGAGTGACTGGGCAGCCAGATCGATTGTGATACAATCGGACATCTGGCCGATTGCAGGAACGTGGCAATCTTTTAGATATTTTTGATGATTACCAGAGTATTATATGGTTTTATCTGTATCAAAACTTATGGTGTCTATAAAATGATTTTGTTACTTTAATTTTTCTTCGGAATACTTTTTCATTACTTTTCCGAAGTTCATAGCCCAGTCGTTTAAGTCTTTATAATTTTGATACAGGCTGCTTTCATCTTTATATTTAGTACTCAGAGAAAGTGCACGGCTTGTGTAACTTAGTCCTGATTCATCCCGATCAAAATACAGCCGAATTGATTCGTGATTTTCCATAAAAGGCCGTGCTCTTTCGAAAAAAGAAAGAGAGTTTAGAATGACAAAATCCTGACTGTTTTCAGGAAGGTTTTTGCTCATGGCTTGGAACGAAAGAAAGTCCATAAAACCCTCAAATGCGATGACCTCATTGTTGTCATTGGAGAAGGTGGTAATTGCTTTTGGAGAACTGCTTATTTTGAAATAGGAATTACGAATTTCAAAGCCTCCCAAATCATTTTTAAAACCAATTCCATAGTAGGTGTTTTTGTTCAGTGAGTACCGAATTTCTACACAATAACGTTGTGCAATTTCAACTGGAATTCTTCGGTGTTCGAGGTATCGTAAAAGGGCGGGGGAAGTAAGAGCAGTTTCTTTTAGAATTTTGATTTTATGTTCCGGTTCATTGTTGTATTCAGCCTGTTCTTTTGTTGGCTGTTGGAAAAGGAAACTACCATTTAACTTTTGCAAAAAATCTCCAATGGAACAGTTAAAATAAAGTACTCCAAAATCTATAATAGTACCGCCTTTTCCAATTCCGTGATCATACCAGCAATTTAATCTTCTATTGACTTTAAAAGAGGCTTCTTGCTCTTTTCGTAAAGGGGACAGATACCAGTAATCGTAGTTTCTTATTTTGGCAGGTTCGCACCCCAGAGTCGATAAGTAATTTACCATATCGATTGCCTTTGCTTCTTTCGCTCTAATTTGATTGCTACTGAAATTCATAACATACATTTTATCAGGTTCATAATTCAGTTTCTATTACGAATTTAAAGAAGCTTTATTCCTTGACCAATCCTCATCATATTTCGATTAGGATGAATTCAAGGAAGCTTTTTATTTTTGTAATGAGCAGAGTATTAATTTAAAACGTGTAGGTTATGTTTACAACAAATGATGTGGCGAAGGTGTATGATACTATTTTAAGTATCCCTGGAATGAATGAGTTAGTGAAGGTTGATTTGAAAATCTCACGAAAAAATGTACTGTTATTAAATCAGGTCATAGAACGTGGATTATCTGCTAAGGATGATGATAAATCGTCCGGTTTACTCAGCAATCTAGCTGAAGAAAGTCTGTTGGAATTAAAAAGCCTTTCAGAAGAATTTCTGCAAAAGGCAGGTCTTATTGAATTAAGTGAAAAACTTAAAGCTCTGAGTAGGGAAAAGTAAAAGTTTGATTAAAAAGGAATGTTATTAAACTGACGTTCCTTTTTTGGTTATAAATAGACATCATTTTTTTTATTTCATTAAATATTTAAGGACTCTTTTTTGATTTACTGAATATTGCTTGAGCAATTTTAGAGATTGGTAATACCAGAATTATTTTTCTTATTTCTCCGAAGATTATTTTTATTTTTTCATTAGGCATTATCCAAAGTAGGATAAACATGGCTGGAATGAAAATCAAAATTTGTGTTGCAAATGGTATCATAATTCTTTGTTTTTATTGTTATATCAATGATTCTTGAAAAAGTTTGCATGCAATTAAATAAATTTTAAATTATTTAACTGTGACATGAAACTTCCCAGTGTTTGCAACGTATTTAGTTATCATAAAATAAAAAAGGACATGAAAAATCAAGATTTTAATTAAGTGTATGCGGAGTAATATCATGTAATGAAGATGAACTTTTTAATACTATGTTAGTAGCTAAAGTAATAAGAAGAAGAAAGAATAGATTTAACACAACTTAACAGTATTGAGTAAACAAAATTGTTTATTTTTGTACTATGAAATCGAACTTAGAATTATTAAAAGGGATACATCCCGGGCTTGTACTAGAACGGGAATTGGAAAAACGCCATTTGCGTAAGGGGGTATTTGCGCTTTCTTTGCAGGAGTATCCGCAAACCCTAACCGCTATTACCAAAGGTAAGAGAGGCATGAATGTTTCATTGGCTTTAAAAATAGAAAAAGCATTAGGTTTAGAAGAAGGTTATTTTATGATTTTACAGGTGTATTATGATATTGAAGAAGAGAAAAGAAAGCAAAATAAAGCCCGTACCGATTTACCTCAATTAAGACCTGTATTGTTTTGGGATACTAAAATGGATTCTATCGACTGGGAAAAACAGAAAAAAGCAATTATTAAAAGAGTTTTTGAGCGTGGTAATGAGATGGAAAAAAATGAAATTATTCGTTTTTATGGAGCTGAAACGGTTGGCACAATATTAAAACTACTTCCTAATTAAAATGCTTTATTATAATACAGTAACGCCTTTGTTGCGTAAAATTCTGGATCACTTAATGTCATCCGATGTTTTTGCTGATTTCAGATTAGTAGGAGGGACTGCATTAAGTTTACACAGAGGACACAGAATGTCTGTTGATATTGATTTGTTTACTGATGCAGAATACAACACTATTGACTTTAACAATATAGAGTTGTTTTTACGTGAACATTATCCATACGTGGATACCAATAATTATAAAGTCATAGGATTTGGTAAATCTTATTTTATTGGAAATAGTGCGGATGATGCAATCAAATTGGATTTGTTTTATACAGATCCCTTTATTGACACAGTAATTATAGTTGATGGAATACGCCTGGCTAGTGTTGAAGAAATTATATCCATGAAGCTCGATGTTATTTTAAGAGGTGGTAGGAAAAAGGATTTTTGGGATATTCATGAATTGAGATCTGATTACCCTATTGATGCAATGTTTATTCTTCATGAAAAACGTTATCCTTATACACACGATAAAGCTGCTTTAATAGCAAATTTCACTAATTTTAAAGAAGCCGATGGTGATTTTGAACCCGATTGTTTAAGAGGTAATTATTGGGAGTTTGTCAAGTTGGATATTATGGATTTTGTAAATGGTATGAAAAATAAATAAAGGGGCGAATGCCCCTTTGTTTATAAATAAAATTTCTTCAAAATTATTTTTTAGATTCTTCAATAGAAGCTTTTCTAAATTCTTTCATTAATTTTTCTAATTCTAAAGAAGATTTGCGTGCTCTTGTTCCGGCAGCTTTGTTTCCTTTTTCGATATGTAAATCTGATTCAGTTTTGAATGTTTCGATTTCAGCATTGATTTTAGCAAGTAGGTCTTTCATTGTAGATCTGTTTTTAAAATTAGTTAGTAAAAATAAGAGTTTAGTCTTTCAAAGGGAATAATTTGATGTTAAAAAAAATGTAGTACTTTTTATAGCTGTTATGCGGTAATCGTAAATTTTTAAGCGATAATTGATTTTGAGTTTTTTATAATTTAAAGTTACTTTTCTTAATGTGATTACGGAAAACCGTAAAAAAATAAAGATTAGATTATTTAAATTTACTACAGTTAAAAATGACCTCATTATTAATTTATTTCAATAAACGGATAAGATGAGATTAACATTACTTCATTTATAGCGATTTTTAAATATTTTCCAACTCTGATTTGTTTCAAATTATTGTGTGGTTTTATTGGTCAGCTGTTTTTTTATTTGATTAAAAAAATAATCAGAAGTAATAGTAAATGGAAATGCCCCAAACATATCCGTTACAATGGTTAGATGCTTTGGTTTCGGTAACTCTGAATCCAAGAAAGAATCTTGTTGGTTCTATTACAACAGAAGAACTATCCATTATTTCAGAGAATATTTTAAAAGAAACACTTCGTCTCCAAGCTCATTTAAACACACAATTTTTTATTTTAAACTCAGAAACAGAAATTAGACTTCTGGTTCAAAAATACCATTCTGCTTTAATTGTGCTTCTCGATAATGCAGTTGATTATAAAAAAGAAGATTTGTTTAAGAGTCCGTTTTTTTCAGAAGTTATGACTGTTTTAGTGAATTCTCTGGACGACTTATTATCTTTTATAGAAACCCGTTTTTCAAATTATTTAAGTTTTGATGAGCGCGTGTCTGCCGCTTATCTTTCAGTCTCTCAAAAAGAAATTAGGTTACGACTTGATCAATTGAAAAAGAAGCTGGTAAAAGAAGTTGACGATAAATGTATTGCAGATATTGTTTTAGGAAGTTTATATCCATTTTTAAATGCAAATAGTAGTTATGCAGTAACGTATAGGGAATTGCTCTATCGAAAAGAATTGATAAAGGAATTGGAAATATTAGACGAATTCCCCAAAATGACAAGTATTTATACCTCTTTGGATGAGCTTCTTATATTTATGAATTTCAATAGTATTAAGTATGTCAATCATTTTATTGCTTCAATAACAAAAAAGATGAATTCGTTTCTAAATGAAACCGACAGACTGGATAAATTATTATTTTATTTCAAGGAATTTAATCAATTGTATTCTAATGAAAACATGGTATTTAATCTTAAAAATCAAAATCTGAAAATAGTTATTAGTAACTGGTTTATTCAGGAAATTGCTTATTTGGAAAAAAAGCTTTCACAATCCACTTTTCTAAAACAAGATTCCGGAAAAAAAGAAAATCCTCCAAAGGAAAATAAAATTACCTGTCTTTTATCAGCCGATCAGATTGGACTTATTTTAAGAGCAGGAGATGAATCACGAATATTGAATGCAAAGTCAATGAGCGAAGTTTTTAAAACCATAATTCCACATCTTTCTACTCCTTACAAAAGTGATCTTTCTTATCATTCTGTACGCAGTAAATCTTATAATGCTGAAGATAAGGACAAGGAAATAGCAATTGAAACATTGGAGAAAATCATTAAGAAAATAAAATCGTATTAGGTAAATCAGAAATTATGATATCTATTACACTTCCCAAATAACACATAATGCTAAAATTTTATGAGGAATACAGTTCGAATCCGTATATAGTTTAACTTTTTGTGTTTTATAGCTTTCATGCTTCCCATAAAAAAACAGTAGTCAAATTGGTGTCAAAAAAAGTTTTTTAAAAAGGAGCATAAAGACCTACCGTGTAATTCTTCTAAAAGCTGTCCTTTAAAACATAATGTGTGCTTCTTCCTCCTGAATCTGCTTTGATCAAAATTCCTTTATTGACTAAATCAGTTATATCTCTCAGTGCGGTATCTGGTGATGTTTTTGCCATTTTAGCCCATTTACTGGTAGTTAAGTTACCTTCAAAATGATCCATTAGTTTATTAAGCATTTTTTGCTGGCGTTCATTATTGATTAAACTTGAATTTTTAGCCCAAAACTGATGTTTTTTCACCACTTTATCAACAATGGTACTAGAAGACAGCATACTGTTTTTTAAGCATTCTAAAAACCAAATAATCCATTCCGTTATATCTAAGTCTCCCTTTTGGGTTTGCTCTAAAATGGTATAGTAACTTTTCTTTTGTTGGTTTATTTCAGTTGACATACTGTAAAATCGTTGATTGACACCATCCGCTTTAGAAAGTTGCATATCCGTAATTGCCCTGGCAATCCTTCCATTTCCATCGTCAAAAGGGTGTATCGTTATGAACCATAGATGTGCTACAGCTGCTTTAAGTATGGATTCCAGATTTTGTTCGTTGTTGTACCAATCGATAAACTGTTTCATCTCGAGCGCTAAATCTTCGGCTTTTGGAGCTTCATAATGCACTGTTTCCTTACCCATGCTACCCGAAACTACCTGCATAGCACCTGAACGCCAATTGGCGACTTCAATTTTATACATACCACTTCTTCCTGTTGGAAACAAGGCAGCATGCCAAGCAAACAAACGTTCCTCGCTTATTATTTTGTTATCGTTTTGAGTGGCATCCAACATTAATTCTACAATTCCATCAACGTGCCTGTCAGACTGTTCTAAACCGGAATATTCCAATCCTAATCTTGTGGCTATGGAAGAACGAACAAGTTCCGGGTTTAATATTTCTCCTTCTATGGCGGAAGTTTGTAGGACATCCTGAATCAAGGTTTCTAAATTGGCTTCGTCTTTTAATTCGAAACCCAACAATTCTACTTTGCCCATTAGTTTACCCTGCAAGTGACGTACTTCACTTAATAACGAAATAAATTCCTGCTCATTCCACTGTAATTGCGGCCAATTTTTAAGCTGATGGATGTAGTTTGCCATTGTTTTTTCTTTAATGCGGTAAATATAGTGATTATTCTCCGCGAAAAATGCGGTGATTAAGTAGATTATTCACCGCATTTTTAAATTCTTGCAAAAAAATATAAAACTTAATCAGTTTTATAGATAATAATTTAGGCTATGATTTTTATTCATTGCTTCCTAAAAAGTAGATAGGATGTAATGGTAATAGATTTTTTTGTTCGTCGTTCATTTTTGAGTAATACTCTTGCCATAAGGAAGTAAAACGGTTAAAGTCAATTAACTCGATATGTTCTCTAGATTCTCTAGCTTCTTTAACAGCAGGTTTTGAAAAAGTTCCTGAAGTAACAAAAATTCCAACATCTGTATTCCGTTTTAATGTTCCAGCTAATTTTTGCACTTCATCAGATGAAACAGCATCATTTGGTCTATGTTTTACTTGAACAATAATCCTTGGCTGTCTTGTTCCTAATGGATCAGTATAGGCAATAATATCAATACCACCATCAGGACCTCGCTGCGCAACTTCAGAAATATGATAACCCATTGCTTTGAGTAATCCTGCCACTAAATCTTGAAAATCATAAGGATTTTTGCTAATGATAAATTTTCTAATACCATTAAAAGCTTCATCCTCGTATTGATTAATTATGGATTGCTGTACTTGGTTACTATCTTCATCCGTAAAATTTTCTATATCTTCTTCTACTGTTTCTTTTTTACGTTTTCCATCCCATTCCCTGTAGAGTTTTGTAGCTGTTTGCAATAACTTTTCAGCACCTAGTTTAATTGCTTTCTCACCTTCATCAGTTAAAATCCAATTACCTTTGTGTTTGCGCAAAAAGCCTGCTTTCATACAATCAATAGTATAAAAGTGCATAATAGACTCCCATCTTATATATCCTGTTTTTTCATATCGATGACTTTCATAATCATCAAAGGATACTGTCTCTCTAATTTTATCTACGACATCTTTGCCGCGCATTTCACCGCCAGCTTCTTTTAGTATTTTAAAAGCTGCAAATATGGTTTTCTCTGCTATTTGTTGTGATTTTGATTTTGACATAATCTTTATAAACTAAAAGTTTTATTTTTTCTACAGTATACTTTATTCGACTATCAAATTTTATCTCATTTTATTTCAAGTCTAAACTTTCATTGGCTCAATCAATCATCTTTTTCCATCATTCTTCTAAAATCATTATCAGAAGCAACTTCATACCAGTCTATATTAAATTCACTTAAATCAACTTTGTATTCAAGTCCTAGGTCATTTATTCTCTCTTCAAGAGTTTCAAATTCACTTCTTTTATCATAAGCTTCGCTTTCATCAGTAATCCAATCTCTCAAATCATCAACTGCATTGAAAATTTCATCAGCAAATAATTGGTCTAAATGGTTAATTACGTTCGTAGTGTTAAATTCTAAAAAGTTTAACTCAAAATTTTTGGTTAAATCTTCAAGAAGTGTAATTGCTCTATCTAATTCATTCTCACCAGAAAATAATTCATTCACAATTTCCTCTGTTCTATCTTGTATGAGAGAGTATAGGTAATAATTATCTTTAACAGAGTTCATAAATTTGATAAAATAGGTGTTTAATGTATAATCACTACTTAAACTTTCCCAGTCGGATATGTTTTCAATGATATCAAATATAATTTCGTCTTTCTTAGGATCTTGTACGAAATTATAAATTATTAATGCAAGCTGAATTAAATTGTAGTCCCTAGTTTCATTATTAATAAATGATTCGTAATTACTAATTAATCTTTTTTGTAGTTGTATTGGCATTTTAACTACATCAGAATTAGCAAGTAAAAACAATCTCTCTGTTAATTGGGAAGTGTATTTTACAGAATTTGCAATTCTATGTACTTCATCTTTATCGCCTTTTAAATATTTAACTAGAAAATCAATCAATGATGGATTGATAAACTTAACTTCATAATCATTTTTTATAGTGATAAATCCTCCATCTAATTTGTTAAGAGCTTTTTTGAAAGCATGCATTTCTTTACTTTTATTGTTGGTTTCAATTTCATATTGAATTCTACTCATAAAAGCATTTTCTAATTCATTAATTGATGCTGAATCGCCAAAACTTATTAAAGTATTTAACAACAGTCTTTCATCCTCTGTAATTTGTTCAGAATAAGCATGTTTCCATATTTCATGAGGATAATCGAAGCTTTTGTGTATAAAATTTTTAAATTGTTCTTTAGTCATATGATTAACCAGCTCTTTGGTCGTTATGAATTCAACAGAGCGAGGTGTATAGCTTGAATGATTTGTAATGAAAGATTGAATATTATTTTCATTTAGTACATCTTTCAATTCGTCAATTAAGTCAGATTCTTCAATATGATTTTGAAGTAATTGTTTTTTTAAAGTTTCATTATATTCAGATAATGTGACAGAATTTGATTTTGCCTTTATGTTAAAACTTTTTAGTTTTTCACTCTCTTCAATTGCTGTAGTTAATAAAGATGTTCGTGTTGTAAATATTATAAGTTTATTTTCCATTTTCTCAATTCTACGCAAAATACTCCTTAATGCAGTTTCGCTTCCTCGAGCTCGATTGATTTCAACTTTATTGCTACCTAAAAAATCATCAAAATAAATTATTTGCTTAGAATCGTCAGGTTGTAATACCTTCTCTGCTTCTTTTATATCATCAAATATGTAAGTCAAATTATAGCCATCAGCTATATATTCATAAGCTAACATTTCTGCAAGTGTTGTTTTGCCTACACCTGGATTACCAATAATCACTAGAATTTTGTTTTTCTTTAAAGTTTGTCTTGCCTTTTCGAAAACATCTGTTTTAACGTATAGACGTAATCTTCTTTTTAGTTCGTTTTCAACGAAGTGTGCTGAACGAAATTCTAAATCTGATCCTAATAATTTTTTTAATATTGAAAAATCTGATAGCCATAGTTTGTAATGAGAATTTAATATCTCTTCATTTTCTTCTATTAATCTATTTAAATCTTTTTTTCCATAAATATCATTTAGGTTTTTAATATAATTACCAAATAGTTTTTTTATCGCTTCTGTATTATCAACATTCAAATCAACCGAAGTAGCAACAATATATTTACTTGGTTTTAAGGCATTAACATTTTTCACTTCTGTGTTTTTTAAAACCTGATATAAACCATCATAACCAGTTCTATAATAATGCTTTACTTGACCAACTTGCTCATAAATATTTTTCTCTGTGGAATATAATAAATCTATCCCTTTATCTTTTCCATCCTTAAAAGTTTTATATTTTATTAACGAACCTGCTGGTTGTTCCAAGTTTAATAAATCACAAACAAGTTCTTCTAAATCGGAGCTGTTGAGTGTTGAAAAATCATAATCTGCCATATAATTATCTCTTTAATTCTTTATTTAAAATACTCCAATGTTTACTGGTTTGTTGCTTAATTTTATTATTAATCATAATATCAGCAGCTTTAAAAGCATATGATAAAAAATTACCCCAATTGTAATATTCGGATTTTACAAACTTTTTCTCGTTTTCATTCCAAATATATTTTCTCGTTCTTTTTGCTCCTATGTAGGAATGCCTTTTTAATAATCTCCTTTTAAAAATTTCCTTTTTTGTCTTTTTACTATAATATTTTGCTCGTCTAATACCACGTTTCATTTTTCTATAAAATCCCGCTAGACTTGCTGATTTTAATAAAACCGATTGTCCGTCAAACTCAAATCCTAAATAGATAAAATTTTTATTCCAATTAATTAATTTTCCAAGTTGATATTCTTCTCCGCATTCTAGTTTGCCATTTTTATATTCAAATTGAAAAATTTGTGTTTTAGTTGGTTGAATTTCAAGTTTATATTTTTTAATTTCTGAATACACTAATTCAACAAGATTTGCTTTTTGATTGAGTGGGCATACTACTATCATATCATCTGAATAACGTCTATAAATACCTCCAAAACTTTTAGCAAAATCATTTATTAATTTATCGAAATGTAATAAATACATATTAGCCAAAACTGAACTTATCGGAGAACCTTGAGGTATTCCAAAATTTCTATAAACAACTTTATCATCTATAATTTTTGTTTTTGAAGGTTGTAATAGTTTGTTCTTTACTTTAAAAAAATCCTTTTCCGTACAAAATGCAATTGCGTCTTGGTCTCTTAAAAATTTGATTTTATCAATCTTCTTTTTCCTTCTTTTTAGTTTTAATCCGAACTTATTTATTTTTTGGGTATGTATTTTATCTTTAAACTCTTCAAAAATATCAACAATATCAACATGACTAAATCGAGTAATGTTTTTATAAACATTAAAATGATCAGCAGGTAACTTCTCTACCTTTAAAACATCGCACCAAACCTCTCGAAGCAATCTATGGTCTAGATTATCAAAAAAACTAGAAATATCAAAAGCAACAACAGAAAACTCTTTTTGATCATATTCTAAAATATGTTTAAACACATCATTAGCAAAATCGATATTACATTTGTTCGAACTATTCTCTTTATCAGCATTTATTGGAACAGAACGGTATGCATTTACAACATCATTTAGACCAAAATCTGCAAGTTTATCTTCGTAACTTTCATTTAATTGTTGTGAATAATAACTAAATATCAGCGAATCTAAATGACTTGCGTAAAATAATTCTCGTTTTTTTTCATTCGGATTTCTAACTATTTTTTTTCCGTTCTCTAAAATAAATTCAATTTTTCCAGTTGAAGTATTATATTTTTTTCTAAACTTTTTTACTCTAGCAGTCCTGTGAATAAATGGTAAAAAAGCATGTTCTGCAACTTTTACTTTTGAAGTTACATACGGTTCAATCCATTTAAGTCTATCACTAGGATTTAAGGGTAGTCCGATATGTGGATACCTTTTGAGTTTGAACCAATCTTTTTCTTTTTTTGCAGCCATTATTATTTTTAAAAAAGCGAGCAGCGAAGACCCAATGCGAAGCTATTTGCTTTTAGAATTTGTTTCCAAATTCCTGAAATACGCATGCTTTATCGACACCTAAATGCCGCTCCGACTCAAACTGGGTAGCGAAATATTAATTGTATATTTGTATCTAAAGTTAAATACTATGACCTTAAATAAACATTCAATCGTAAAGGTTGTGCCGACAGTTATCAAACTGCTGGTTAACATAGTTTCCTTATTAGGTGGTGAAATTAATCACTCCTTAATTTGGATTTCTGAAATTCTTTACCCCCAATCGTTTACTTTTAACTTACATTAACTATCAAATTGAGCTTAACAAAACCTTTCGGTTTATACCTTAAAACGCATACTTCAGCTCTTCAACTGCTCACAAATTTTTAAATTGTTATATTAATTCTTTAAACCTTCTCTCTCTGCAACAAATCTCTCAAAATCTGTTGTTATAATTATTATTTAGATTAATTTTTCTAAGCCATCATCCCCTTAACAAAAACCTCCACGTATTCCTTCATTTTAGCAATTATACGTTCGCCGATGGCTCTGGCTTGCAGAATGCTTGGTCTGTTGTCTAAACATTGGAAAACTTCGTCTTTTATAGGTTCACGACCACTGTAAATGTAAGTATCAATTAAGGCTTTGAACTGGGCTTTGTCCAGGTGTTCTTCTTCGCATAGTTTGCCTAAGGCAAGTACTTTTTGGTCTTGCCAGAATTTCTCAAATTCATCTTCTATGGTATCAGCATCTTTGATGTCAGGCATATTCTCGTCAATGAATTTCTGAATCAATTCTCGTTTACTTCTTAACTGAATATCGCCACCCAATAAATCAATAATGGCTTTGCGTTGAACCGCAGCTGCCGAGGCTGTTTTTGTAGCTTTTAATTGAGCCAATAACTTCAAAATGTAGGCAACATTAATTTTATCTCTATGGATTAATTCCAATTCAAAATCAATATCATCCAGTATAGAGGTTTTCTCTTTTTGATTGTCTTGTTTTACCTTTTGGTACAAGTCTAAATACTTGGCTTTATAATCTTCATATTCCTGTTCGTCAATGCCTAAATCTTCCCAGTCAAAGTCAGCATAAGATTGCAGCACATTCATGGCACGCATCAATTTTCGGAAAGCCTGAACAAATTGCGCTTCGTCTTCTTCGCTTTCCAAATCATCCACACTTTGATAGCTAGGCGTAATTTCCCTTAAGAGTTTTAAAGCTTCTTCAAATTTGGCAGCTATCGCTTCATATTCTGGAATAGTAACCACTTCGATGGCTTCTTTATTCGAAAACAAAGTAATGGCATCGTCTGTGGCTTTTTTGAGGTTTCTAAAGGCTAAAATATTTCCTTGCGACTTCTGTTCCCCCAAAATCCTATTCGTTCTGGAATACGCCTGAATTAAACCGTGATGTTTCAGGTTTTTATCTACATACAGCGTATTTACTTTTTTGGCATCAAATCCGGTGAGCATCATGTTGACCACAATCACCAGATCTAAACGGTCTTTTTCGTCATTGAAGTTTTGTTTTTCACGATCTTTTAAACGCTGACTGATGTTTTTGAAATAATTCTCAAATTGCTGACTGTCTTTGGTCGAAAAATTAGTGCCGTACATTTTGTTGTAATCTGCAATATAGCTTTCCAGTTTGTCTCTGGTGCGCTTGGACTGATAAGCGGTTGGTGCTTCTGCTAAAACATCAAAATCGACTTCATCACCAGGAAGAAAATCCCGTGCTTCGTCTGAATCTTCATTCGTTCCATAGGTGAATATTGTGGCAATACGCAAATCGTGTTCTCCGGCTTCTTTCTTTTGCCGGAAGCAATCATAATATTTGATGACATTATCAATGCTGCTTACCGCCAATAGTGCCGAATAATCTCTGTTAAAGGTTTTTTGATTGTGGTAGGCAATGATGTAATCGACAATTTTGTTGATTCTTTTTTCCGAATCCAGTACTTCCTGTTTGTCAATATCTTCAACTTCGATGTCGATAAACGTATTGCTCTTGTTTTTGTATTTTCCAATATATTCAATTCCAAAACGCAGTACATTTTGATCCTTGATAGCATCAGTAATCACGTATTTATGGAGGCAGTTGCCAAACAAATCTTTGGTGGTGCGTTTTCCTAAATCATTTTTAGTAGCATTATCGGCAAAAATAGGTGTACCTGTAAAACCGATTAGCTGACTTTTATCAAAGAATTTGGTAATTCTGTCGTGGGTTTCTCCAAATTGGGAACGATGGCATTCGTCAAAAATAAAAACGATTTTCTGGTGACGCAGACTTTCAATTTTACCAGAAAAACGTTGTGAAATGGCATTGTTTAATTTTTGAATTGTAGTTAAAACCAGTTTGGTATTATCGGTTAATTGTCTAACCAACGATTGAGTATTATCCGTAACATCAACACTGTCTTTTTTGAAAGCGTTGAATTCATTCATGGTCTGGTAATCCAGGTCTTTTCTGTCCACTACAAAAACCACTTTAAAGACTTCGGGCAATTCCATTAAAATCTGACTGGCTTTAAACGAAGTCAGCGTTTTCCCCGAACCTGTAGTATGCCAGATATAAGCATTGTCGTTACTGTTTTTTACCTGATGGATAATGGCTTCGGTAGCAAAATATTGATATGGACGCAAAACCATCATGACTTTATGAGTTTCGTTTATCACAATATAATGCGCTATCATTTTACCCAAATGTTCCGGGTTCAGAAATGCTGCTGTAAATTCAGTTAAATCAGTAATGTTTTTATTCTTAGCATCCGCCCAAAAGAAGGTTTGCTTAACCGATTGCAATTTGTTATTGGCCAAATATTTGGTATTAACCCCATTGCTTATTACAAATAGTTGCACGTACTGAAACAGACCATGATTGCTCCAAAAAGAGTGCATTTGGTAGCGGTTGATTTGGTTAAAGGCTTCTTTGATTTCGATGCCTCGGCGCTTCAATTCTATTTGTACCAATGGTAAACCATTAACCAAAACCGTTACATCAAATCGGTTTTTGTAACTGCCTTCCAGCGTAATTTGATTGGTAACCTGGAATAAATTTTGGCTGCTGTCTTCGGTATTAAAAAAGCGAACATAAAACGAAGTGCCATCTTCCTTATCCAATTGAAAACGATCCCGAAGCGTCTTGGCTTTTTCAAAAACATTGCCTTTGGCTAAATGATTCAAAACAGCATCAAACTCCTTGATAGTAAAAGTAGTATCGTTAAAAACTTCAAGCTGTGTTTTAAGATTAGCAACTAAAGCTGCGCCATCCTGAATTTTCACAAATTCGTAGTCTAAAGCCTGTAATTGCTTAATAAGATTGTTTTCTAATTGTACTTCGGATTGATGGCTCATAGTTTTGAATGAAATTTATAATTCAAACTTAATTGTATGGTTTTGTATCGATTTGTATTGTTTTGTATTGTTTTTGTTTAAAATAAGCTATACATTTGCAGTATAAATATATGATTTAAACGTATTTAAAATAAAAGGATTGGGGTGTCCCCGGTCGAGCAGAAGCCAAACAATTTGTTTGGCTTTTGCTTTTTATGGAAATATCTTAAGCCCATATCTTTTACCGTTTTTAGCATATATCTTTTTCTTTAAAACTTCGAATGCCGGATTCGCTCTTTTGGGTTCTATGACATATCGAGCAATTGGATAAGCAATTAAATCAGCGAGTTGTAAACCGTTTATGTTTTCTTTTTTATCTCTAAAAGTGATTTTTAAACCTACTTCTTGCAGCCTCTCAGCACTTACATAAGCCGTCCCTCTTGAAACCAATCGTTGAAAATGTTCGTCTAATTTTTTATCTTCCTTTTTTCCTCGTTTCTCAATAATTATTTCTAATTGCTTGTTAGTATCTTTTAATTCATCCAAACAAAAAATAGCTCTTTCGATGATAAAAGATAAGGCGAGTTCATACACATCATTGGATAGTTTTCCGTAGGTATTTATATATTTTTCTTTATTAATAGCCGAAGCCAGAATACGATATTTAGCATTTTCAATAACATCATTAATCTTTACATAAAAATTGCGTTTGATGTCTAAATCAAATAAAATTTGAAATTCTTTTTCACATTTTCTAATATCTCTGGAGTGTAAAATAACTTCTTTGTGCTGCCAAAACTCTTTTTTAATCGCATTGATAGCATCCCGGGTTTGTGTGTAATTTTCTTCACTCGTGAGTAAACCGCACAATAAAAAAACAGGAAAGGAAGGGTCTAAGTTCACTAAACCGTGATCCCCACTTTCATCAATAAAGAGATAAAACTTTTTTATTGTTGTACTCATATCTTTTTTTTTTTACACAAACATTTGCTGCAACAATCCTTTTTTAAAACCTTGCACCTTTTCCAGTTGTTGGTTTACCTTTTCTATTTTCGCATCAATACACGATAAAAAAGCAGCAATTTTTTGTTGTTCTTGTGGTGATGGGAATGAAATTAAAATTTCAAAAAAATCACTAACTCCAATATTTAATAATCCATGATTTCTTGCTCCTTCTTGTGCAACTTTTTCTATTTCTTTATTTTGTAGTCCAAATTCAAAATAATGTTCCATAAATTCTAATGAAACGTTTGTGTTAAATACAAAACAGATATACAATGTTGAAACTACTCCTTTTTCGTATTTGTTAAGTCGTTTTATTGCACCCATGGGATAACCACTGGAATAACTTTTATTATAGGCAAAATCATCTTTTTCTATAAGATAATAATTCGTAACATTTTTTGCAGATACAGATTTATTGAAATATTCCAATTGACTTATTAAGCCTTGTTGAGCAGAAATTGTTAATACATTTAAATTATTTTCTTTGTTTTTTCTTGTTACTCTTTTTGCTATTTCTCCCAATTTTTTCTCCTCCCAATCCGGATAATCGTTTCCATTTTCATCTTTAAAGCGTAATTTACCCGAGAACAATTGTTGCATCACGCCTTTTTTGTATTGTTCTAAAAGTTCCTTTTTGCGGGACAATTGCAGTATTTTTTCATCGACCGCACTTAAAAAAGAAGCAATTTTTTGTTGTTCTGGGAGGGAGGGGATGTTAAATTTGAAAAGATTAATTTCTTTAACTGTTAACTGTGGTTGAGCACTCCCAAAGGAAATAGTATCTATTATTCTACTTATTTTTGGTGTAAAAAAACTAGAATAGATAAACCCTGAATCAATTTTAGAATTTTCATTTCTAATTATTACCATTCCTGAATTAATTCTTAAATTTTCAAATTCTATTGAATCATCATAAAATGCAATATTCCCAACAGAACCTCTAGTTGTTAGAATTAAATCATTCCTTTTTAGTTTTCCTTTTCTTAACTTTTCATCTTTTTCTTTTGTAATAAACATTTTAGTTTCAAAAGAAAATCCACTTTTAGTAACATTTTTTGCATTCATAAAAAGACAATATCCTTCCGGCAAAAAATCATCTCCATTTGGATAATTTGTTCCTCTATCACCATCAATGACTTTTAATTTCCAATCTGAGAGTTTATTAGTTTCCCATTCCCCCTCAAACTCAGGAAACCGCAATTGCGGTACCAATGCTTTTTTCTTTTCACTATGTAAAGTTGCTGTACTCATTAAAACGGGGTTTCAATTCCTAATTCGTTGCAAAAATCGGCAATGGTGGCATCGGTGGTTTTTTCGGCTACGGCTAAATCACGCAATTCGGCAGTTATGGCTTTTAAATCAATGCTTTCTTCTTCCTCAAAAGTATCTACATAACGGGGAATGTTCAGGTTGTAGTCGTTGGTAGCAATTTCCTTTAATGGGGCAACGTGGCTGTACTTAGACTCATTCGTGCGCTTTTCATAGGTATTGATAATTTTGTCAATATCCTCGGTGTGCAATACGTTTTGGTTTTTTACTTTTTCGTAATGTTGGCTGGCATCAATAAACAAAATGTCGTTGGGGTGTTGTCTTTTTTTCTTCAAAACCAAAATACAGGTCGGGATACTCGTTCCGTAAAAAATATTGGCGGGCAAGCCTATCACGGCATCGAGGTAATTTTTTTCTTTAATCAAATATTCCCGTATGTGTCCTTCGGCAGCACCACGAAACAAAACGCCGTGAGGGAGTACAATAGCCATCGTCCCGTTATCGTCCAGCTGGTGTACCATGTGTTGTACAAAGGCAAAATCGGCTTTAGAGCTTGGCGCGAGTTTCCCGTAAGCCGAGAAACGGTCGTCATTCATAAACAAAGGACTCGCGCTCCATTTAGCCGAGAAAGGAGGATTAGCCACGATGGCTTCAAAACGTAAATCGTAATGCTGTGGGCGTTCTAAAGTATCTTCGTTCTTGATGTCAAATCGTTTGTAATGTACATCGTGCATAATCATGTTCATACGGCACAAGTTGTAGGTCGTAGGATTCATTTCCTGTCCGTAAAAAGCACTGACATCTTTGACCTCCTTAGCCACACGCAACAACAAAGAACCTGAACCACAAGTAGGATCATACACGCTTTTTAATTGGTCTTTGCCCACCGTAACCAGTTGCGCCAAAATGCTGCTCACTTGCTGTGGTGTATAAAATTCGCCTGCTTTTTTTCCTGCGCCACTGGCAAACTGCCCAATCAAATACTCGTAAGCATCTCCCAGCACATCACTGTCGGAGTTTTCTAAATCAAAATCAATTTCGTCCAGATGCACCAGTACTTTTACAATCAGTTCGTTTTTATCCGCTTCGGATTTTCCTAGTTTATGCGAAGTCAAATCCAAATCGGAAAACAGGTTTCCAAAATCTTCTTCACTTTCAGAACCCATCGTACTTTGTTCAATATGTGCGAGTACTTTGGCTAAATCGCCCAGGATAAAATTGTTTTTTCCTCCGGCGTTACCTCTTTTGGCTAATTCCGAAAACAATTCAGCTGGTTCAAGAAAAAAGCCCAATTTGTCAATAGCCAATTGTTTGATTTCCTGCATCAGTAAGGCTTCTTCAGGATGGCCAATTACCTCTTGGAAAGTCAAACCATCGGGTTCAAGGATGGTATTGGCATATTGATCCATTTTGGTACTCAGGTATTTGTAGAAAATAAAACCTAATATGTAATCTCTAAAATCGTCTGCATCCATTTTACCTCGTAAGGTGTTGGCAATATTCCAGAGTTGTTGTTCTAATTTTTGTTTTTGTTCGGCTGCCATTAAGCAAGTGTTGTATTGAATTGTAATTAATAGTAATAAGTGCTAAAATTATCGAAAAAATTATAATTTTTAGTAGAATTAGCTATGATAAAGTAAAAAAAAGTTTACTTTTTGTTTTCCTTTACTTTCTTCTGGTAGTGTTTAAGTTGTATTACAGTAATTAACAGTATTTTATTAGAATGAGGTTAAATTATACTAAAAGCAGAATTATGAAACGCCTTAGTTTTTAAAAAATACAGGTAATTAATATCAAATTGAGTTCTTAAGTTACTCTGGAGAGTCGCATAACTTTAAAAACTGAATTTGATATTTGCTTCGTTGTGCCGATATAATGCCATTATTATGAATTCTTACATTCCAGTGTGTAAACCTAATATGTTCTATAGCTGTTGATTATTGTCTGACATTATAATTACAAAATCTGATTCGTCTTTTATGCAGGCGTAATAACATGGAGTCGGAATAAAAGTAGAATCAATAATACAACATTGAGTAAGCTAAAACAAGCTTGTCGGGGAACGACCGGGGTACTTTTTCCTGAAAGGAAGTAGTACCCCGGCTTGTTTTTGAATACTTTCTATAATAATTAGCAATTTTTTTAAATTGAAGAATCAGTTGGGTACAGAGGAACAACAAAATAGTTGTACTTGTATGATGGAGTTTCTGGTTGTTCCTTTGTTACATACTGAGAGAGATTTGAGTATCAAATCGAAAAGAAGCTAATGTAGAACGAAAAATGAAGGAGTATGTTAAAAGGTATTTCATGGAACAATTACCTGATCGTAATTGTGCTGTTAACCATTATTTGGTATGTATTTGTTGGGCTGACTTATTATTACGTTGACCTTAAAGAATTGCTAAGCGGAAGACGAAAATTCCGATTTCAGTGGTTTGAAAAAAACTTCGATTCAGATTATGATCAGCAGTCTGATAATCTGGAAAATAATCCCGAAATAGATTTTGAAGCAATTTCAGCGATTCCGGTTAATGAATATACGGAAGTGGATGCTTTGATAGCAAAGCTTAAGAAAAGCGTTGCTGATGCGGTTCACAAGAATTCTTCCAAAATGGATTTGGAAAAACAGTTGCGAGTTATTCTTAATGATTATAGCGATGTTGGTGATTCCGGTTTTCGGGATGCAGTTAACGAGTTGATTGTTTCTGAATGTGAGACTGTAGCCTCTCTTACTTTTACGCAGCAGGAGGCAGATACTCTTTGGAATTAAAAAATAATAAAAATACTAATTGCGGAGGAATAGCCCCTGTTTGTCCCGGTGCGGTATGGCTTAATGTGACTAGAGAAAGAGGTGATACTACGGCGGTAGATCCTCCGCTTTTTATCTGAATTATTTCAAACTTAAAAAATGAGGTGTTATGAAAAAGTGTAGTAGGAAATTTAAGAATTCTAAATCAAAGAAATTGTTTTTTACAGCGGTTGTACTTGCAGCATTTCAATATCAAATTTATGCTCAGGATGGTATTGCCGGCATTAATGAAGCTAATCAGCAGGTGAGGAGTTATTTCGATGCAGGGACCCAATTGATGTATGCCATTGGAGCTATACTTGGATTAATTGGAGCGGTTAAGGTCTATCAAAAATGGAATGCCGGTGATCCTGATACTGGCAAAGTTGCAGCGGCCTGGTTTGGCAGCTGTGTTTTTCTGGTTGTGGTTGCTACCGTAATTCAATCTTTTTTCGGAGTTTAATTCTGAAAAATAGTGCTTAACTAAACTGTAAATAACAGCATGAGTAATAGTGTATATCAGATTAACAAAGGAATCAATCAAAGCATTGAATTTAAAGGTCTCAAAGCACAATATATCTGGTATTTGGGAGGAGGAGTTGTATTGCTGATGATTGTTTTTTCTCTAATGTACATTTTAGGAATTCCGTCTGTTATTTGTGTCGGGATTATAGGTGTTTCAGGAGTGGTGTTGGTGATGAAAATCTATCAAATGAGTCATAAGTACGGAGAGCATGGACTGATGAAAGCCTTGTCTAAAAAACAAGTGCCTAAAACAGTCAGAACCTACAGCAGAAAAGTTTTTATGATGATTCGTTAAGATGGATTAAAAAGGAATAAATGGTAAATACGATTGGTGATGGAAAAGAGAATGGAGCATATTTTACCGATTATGGATGTGCAGCATGACTGTATTTTATCAAAACAAGGCGATATAACGGTAGTGTTTCAGGTGGAACTACCGGAAATCTTTACCTTATCCAATCAGGAGTATGAAGCTTTTCATCAGTCCTGGGTAAAAGCAGTAAAGGTACTTCCAAAATACAGCGTATTGCACAAGCAGGATTGGTTTATTGACAGTAAGTACCAAGCCGACTTTAGCAACGAAGACAATAGTTTTCTGAGTCGCAGCAGTGAGCTTTTTTTCAATGAACGGCCTTTTTTGGATCATAGCTGTTATGTAATGCTGACAAAGAAATCATCAGGAAGGAAGACGTCAAATTCGTTGTTTTCCAATCTGATTCGAAGTACAATCGCGCCCGAGCAAACCGTAAATCTACAATTACTACAGGATTTTATCGACAGCGCAGGACAATTCAAACGCATACTGGAAGACAGTGGCTTTGTGCAATTACGTCGTTTAAGCAATGATGAACTTAGAAGTCAGAGTCGAAAAATAGGATTGATAGAACAATATTGTTTTTTATCAGAAAAGAATAACTCCTTTGTTTTTAAGGATATTTCCTTTGAAGATGGTTTACAGGTAGGCGACAAGCACTGCCAAATGTATACTTTAGGTGATGCCGCCGATCTTCCTGCTTTATGCGGTACCCGCATTAATTACGACCGTTATTCCACAGATAGGACAAAATTCAGTATTGGTTTTGCTTGCACACTCGGACAGCTTTTATCGTGTAGTCACATATACAATCAATATTTGTTTATTGAAGATGCCCAGAAAACATTACAGAAATTAGAAAGCAAAAGATTGCGTTTGCAATCGCTTTCAGCTTACAGCCGGGAAAACAGCATTGCCCGTGATGCAACCAATGATTTTCTAAATGAAGCCATAAGTCAGCAACGATTAGCTGTAAAAGCGCATTTTAATGTACTGGCATGGACAGAAAATAAGGGTGAGCTTAAAGATATTAAAAACAAGGTTTCTTCCGCACTCGCTCAGATGGATGCGGCCGCTAAACAGGAAACGGTAGGAGCAGCCCAAATATTCTGGGCGGGCATCCCAGGAAACGAGGCTGATTTTCCTATGAACGACACCTTTGATACGTTCGCTGAACAGGCCGTTTGCTTTTTAAATATGGAAACGGGTTACCGTTCTTCACTAAGTCCTTTTGGGATACGTTTAGGAGATCGTTTAACGGGTAAACCGGTACATGTGGATATTAGTGACGAACCTATGAAAATGGGGATTTGTACGAACCGAAATAAGTTTATTTTAGGACCATCAGGAAGCGGAAAATCTTTTTTCACCAATCATATGGTGCGAAGTTATTATGAGCAGGGAACGCATATTGTACTGGTCGATGTTGGTCATAGTTATAAAGGACTCTGCGATATGGTAGGTGGCTACTATTTCACCTATGATGAAAAGAATCCTATCCGATTCAATCCTTTTTACATCGGAGAAGGGGATCATCTTGATACCGAGAAAAAGGAAAGTATCAAAACATTACTTCTTGCCTTATGGAAAAAGGATAATGAAAGTTTTAATCGAAGTGAGTATGTGGCTTTATCCAATGCACTTCAATTGTACTATGAAAAGTTAGAATCCAATAATGAGTTATTTCCCTGTTTCGATAGTTTTTATGATTTCCTGAAAGATGATTTTGTAAAGGTTTTGGAAGTGGATAAGGTAAAAGAAAAGGATTTTGACATCAATAATTTTATGTATGTATTGCGCCCTTACTATAAGGGAGGCGAGTTTGATTATCTGCTTAACGCTACTGAAAATCTGGAGCTGTTAAAAGAACGTTTTATCGTATTCGAACTTGACAATATCAAAGACCATCCGATCCTTTTTCCAGTGGTTACCATTATCATCATGGAAGTCTTTATCTCTAAGATGCGCAAGCTTAAAGGTATCCGTAAAATGATATTAATTGAAGAAGCTTGGAAAGCTATTGCTAAGGAAGGTATGGCAGAATACATAAAGTATTTATTTAAAACAGTACGTAAGTTTTTTGGTGAAGCAATTGTAGTTACCCAAGAGGTCGAAGACATCATTTCTTCTCCTGTAGTGAAGCAGGCTATTATCAATAACAGCGATTGTAAAATACTCCTGGATCAGAGTAAATATCAAAATAAATTCGATCAGATTCAGGAACTCTTAGGGCTAACAGAAAAAGAAAAAGCATTGGTGTTGTCGGTTAATAAAGCCAACGATCCTGATAAAAAATACAAGGAAGTGTTTATCTCATTGGGTGGAATGCAATCAAAAGTGTATCGAACAGAAGTTTCTCTGGAAGAATACCTGGCTTATACTACAGAGGAAATAGAAAAAGTAAAGGTGCAGCAATATGCTAAAAGGTTTGGTGGCGACATCAAAAAAGGAATTGCTGCGCTCGCATCGGACATAAGAAGAGGGGATTAAATGAAGCGGAATTATGAAAACGAAGAAAAAAATCATGGTTTACTTATTGTGCCTGTTACTGATGGGAACACTAGCGAGACCGGCAGAAACTGCGGCAGCCTTTCCGGTTATCGGATTGATTAAGGCGGCAGCAAAAAAAGTAATCAAGGCAATTGACTTGAGAATACAGCGGTTACAGAATAAAACAATCTGGCTACAGAATGCCCAGAAAAAAATCGAAAATATCTTATCCAAGTTAAAACTTGATGAAATATCAGACTGGACGCAGAAACAGCGGGATTTGTATCGGGACTATTATGAGGAACTAACCAAAGTAAAGTCGATCATTAGCTATTACCAGCTTATTAAAGATGTGTCTCAAAAACAAGTCAGATTGGTGCAGGAGTATGAAAGAGCTTGGAAATTGTTTCAGCAGGATAGTCACTTTAATGAAGGCGAATTGGATTATATGCAAAAAGTCTATTCCGGTATTTTGGATGAGAGTGTTAAAAATATAGATCAGATCTTTTTAATACTGGATTCTTTTACCACCCAGATGAGTGACGCCAAAAGAATTGAGATTATTACAGCAGCTGCCAATCAGATTGATACCACTTACGATGATCTGATGCTATTTAACAGACAAAATATCCTTCTTAGTCTGCAACGGGCCAAAACACAGCAAGATGTGAATGCGGTTAAGGAATTGTATTCGATTTCAAAGTAAAAAACAAACCGATGAAAAAGCTATTGTTATTGCTGCTCTTTATGGGATTTGTAACGAATGGCATTCAGGCACAATCCAAACAGAGAAAAGTATTGCTGCAGCAAATAGCCGCTTTAAAAGTCTATATTGATGCTGCGCAAAAAGGTTATTTTATTGCCAGGAAAGGACTCCGGACGGTGTGGAATTTAAAAAGAGGCGAGTTTAATCTTCATTCGGTTTACTTGAATTCTTTAAAAAAGGTCAATCCGAAAATTAAAAATTATGCCCGGGTAGCGGAAATAATAGACTTACAATGGAAGATTATCAAAGATTATAAGCGGCTTTGTAGTGATTTAAATGAATGGGATTTGTTTTATGGGAATGAGTTGGATTACATCAAAAGAGTTTTTGATCGATTAACAGCTAGTTGTAGTAATACTTTAGATGAATTAATTGAAGTAACAACAGATGCGAAATTTGAAATGAAAGATGATGAAAGAATAAAACACATTGACAGACTTTATGAGACGATGAAGGACAATTATAACTTCTTTCAAAATTTTAAGAAGGAGATAAAGATACTACATCTGTCAAGGGCAATAGAAAATCAGGATGTACAGCTAGTGAATAGACTCTATGGAATTTTAAAAGACTGATGATGAAAAAGCGGGTTATTATTTGGATTAGTTTTTTAGGGCTGCTGCTACCAACTGCCGCTTCAGCGCAATCGCAGGAGATGCAACAGTTGCTGTTGAATATAGAGAAGCTGACACAGTTTAAGCAGATTTTAAAGGATATGAAAAAAGGCTATGTCATTCTTAATGGAGGTTATAAAACGATAAAAGATTTGTCTCAGGGTAATTTCAGTCTGCACAAGACTTTTCTTGACGGACTTATGTTGGTGAGTCCGACAGTCAAAAGGTATAAACGCATTGGAGAGATTGTTGATTATCAAATGCTTTTAGTAAAAGAGTATAAACTTGCTTTAAAAAGGTTTAAAAGTAGTGCTCTTTTCAATGAGAAAGAATTACAGTATATCGAAAAGGTGTATAACAATCTTTTCAAACAAAGCCTGCGAAATATTGACGTACTCACGACGGTTATCACCGCTAATAATTTACGAATGTCCGATGATGAAAGATTGGAATCCATTGATCGCATTTATGTTGATATGCAGGATAAATTAATGTTTTTAAGAAGCTTTAACGCTAAGACTTCAGTGCTGAGTAAGCAGCGTTCCAAAGAATATAATGATGTGAATACGATACGCAAATTATATAAAGTAATCAATTAGATAAATACAGCTATGAAAAAGACATACAGTACATTTTTGGTTATACTTATTTTGATAGTATGTTCTGTTAATGCAAATGCTCAGGGACTGGCAAATGATATGAATAGTCTTCATGGTGTATTGGATCAGCTCTATGATGAGATGATGCCTTTGTGCAATAATTTGTTAGGTGTAGGGCAGGGTATAGCTGGTTTTGCGACTATTTGGTATATCGGTTCAAGAGTATGGAGACATATTGCTAATGCCGAAGCTGTTGATTTTTATCCGTTGTTTCGTCCGTTTGTTATCGGTTTCTGTATCATGATTTTTCCTTCGGTTTTGTCAATGATTAACGGATTAATGAAGCCTACAGTCACAGCAACAGCATTGATGATGGAAGGATCTAACAAAGCCATAGAAGTGCTTTTGAAAAAAAAAGAAGAAGCTATTAAGAGTACTGATGCCTGGCAGATGTATGTTGGAGAATCGGGAAGTGGTGATCAGGAACGCTGGTATAAATACACACATGATGGTGCGGATACGTCAAATGAAGGCCTGCTGGACGGGATTGGTAATGACATCAAGTTTGCAATGGCAAAGGCTTCGTTTAATTTTCGTAATTCAGTAAAAGAATGGTTAAGTGAGGTTTTACGAGTGCTTTTTGAAGCTGCTTCACTTTGTATTGATACACTCAGAACCTTTCAGTTAATAGTGCTTTCAATCTTAGGACCATTGGTTTTTGGTATTGCCGTTTTTGATGGATTTCAACATACGCTAACAGTTTGGCTGGCGCGCTACATCAACATTTATCTGTGGCTTCCTGTAGCTAATATTTTCGGGAGTATCATTGGAAAAATACAGGAGAAAATGCTGCAGCTCGATATCTCTCAGGTTAATCAATATGGTGAAACTTTTTTTAGCCAAACCGATACGGCTTATCTGGTGTTTATGATTATTGGTATTATCGGGTATTTTACAGTCCCTTCGGTAGCTAATTATATCGTTCATGCAGGAGGAGGTGGTGCTTTAAGTCAAAAAGTGACCCAAATTTTTAGCAGTTCCACAAGTTCTACAGTGAGTACAGCATCAGCAGGTATAGGAATGGCAGCTGATGCCATGGGAAATGCCGTAGGACGTATGTCTCAGAGCATGTCAGCCAATGAGGCTTCTTCTCCTTATTTCGGAGAGAAAGGCAGTTATATGGGAGATAAACTAAAAGGGAAATCCTAATAATCATTTAAATAGATAATCATGTTTACAAAGATGAAAAATATTGACAGTGCTTTTCGCTATGTACGTGGCTTTACGATGTTGGTTATAGTGGGATGTATCATCATCTCTTGTTTCGCCCTTTACAAAAGCTTCAGCCTTGTTTCGCAAATGCAGTCCAGGATTTATATACTTGCCAATGGAAAAGCCTTGGAAGCGTATGCTTCAGACAGAAAAGACAATATTGCTGTCGAAGCAAGAGATCATGTAAAGGCGTTTCATCAATACTTTTTTACCCTTGATCCGGACGATAAAGTTATAAAGGAAAATGTGACCAAAGCACTGTATCTGTCAGACGACAGTGTTAAAAGAATTTATGACGATCTAAAAGAAAACGGATACTATTCAGGAATCATCTCCGGGAATATCAGCCAGACTATAGCCGTAGACAGCATATCCATTGATATTAATAGTTATCCTTACCATTTTCGATGTTACGCTGTACAAAACATTGTCAGGGCTACCAGTATTGTTCATCGAAGTCTGATTACAGAAGGAATGTTGCGCAATGTATCTCGAAGCGATAATAATCCGCATGGTTTTTTAATCGAACGCTGGAATACAATAGAGAATAAAGATTTGAGTACAGAAAATAGGAAATGATAAAATGGAGAAATGATGTTATTCAAAAGAAGTATAAAAAGATTAGAATCTAATGATTCGCTTACAGGAAATATCTTAAGGAAACAGATCGAAAAGAGTTGCTTGTTTATCCAAAGCGGATGGGCTAAATGGATGGCTAAGAAAACGGCGGGTTTGTCTTCCGTACAGCTATTGATTTTTTGGGGACTGTTTCTGGCTTTTTCAGCAGTATATAGCATGTACTTGATTGCTGTGAGTTTTTCAGGAAAAGCTACAAATACCTTAACTGAAATTCCTGTTATGCAACGAGTGATGCCATTACAGATCAATGAGGTGACAATTAGGAAAAACACTTCCATTAGTAAATCCCACTACGAAAGGATTCATCGTTTTCGCATTTATATGGATAGTCTCGCTGGTAGTTCAGAAGAGAAACGAGTCTATGATAGTATTGTAAATAAGCATCCCGGATTATTGGACAGTATCGCAATTATAGAAAACTATTATCAATTTAATTTTAAAAATCAATAGTTATGAAAAATAGAATAAAATCGTTGAAGATGTTAAGGCAGCGTAAGCTGTTTTTGATTGCCCCATTGTTGACATTGCCATTTGTTACCATACTCTTTTGGTTACTTGGTGGAGGGGAAATGGAAACCATAAACGCACAATCAGCCGAAAACAAAGGGTTTAACATTGAACTTCCAAATCCCAATCTAAAGGAAGATAGTTTGTTGAATAAGATGAGTTATTATGATGAAGCAGCGCTGGATTCAATAAAACTGAAAGAGCTTATTAGTAAAGATCCAAACTATTTAAGACATTCCTTTTTAGGAGATTCAGTTGCAATGACAAATGATACAGTTCGAGATAGTATGAATTCAAAAAAACTAAGCGGCAGATTAAATACTAAGATATATCGTGATGCCAACGAAGAAAAAGTGTATGCGAAACTGGAAGCTCTGCAAAAGGTAATTAATCAACCAGTTCCTCAAACAAGGCAACAAAGAGAAATTCGAGAATATGGAAACCAAAATAAGCCTATTGCTATTCATACATCGGATGTGGATCGATTGGAGCAAATGATGGAGTCCATGAACCAATCCGATGCAGAAGATCCTGAATTACAAAAGCTAAGTGGAATGCTTGAAAATATATTAGATATTCAGCACCCCGATCGCGTACAGGAAAAATTGAGAAAAATCTCAGAAGCCAACAGGGGACAGGTATTTAGTGTCTCTACAGTTAAAAAAGACGATGCTGTAACTTCATTAAAAAACACCAATAATCAGAAAGAATCAGGGAGTCAGCTAAAGCATAATGCTTTTTATTCTTTAGAAGAATTTGAAAGTACGATTACGGATCAAAATTCAGTTGAAGCGATGATTCATGAAAAACAAGTAGTGGTAAATGGTTCAACGGTAAAACTAAGGCTTAGTAATCCGATTTTTATTAATGGGGTATTGATACCTAGGGATAATTTCCTTTTTGGCATTGCTTCATTAAAAGGGGAAAGGCTGACAATCAAAATAAATAGTTTTCGCTACCGCAATTCCATTTTTCCGGTTGATTTATCAGTGTATGATATGGATGGGCTTGAAGGGATTTATATTCCAGGAGCCATTAACCGTGATGTTGCAAAAGCTGCTGCAGATCGTTCGATACAAACATTGGGAGTTACCACACTTGATGATTCCTGGGGTGCCCAGGCAGCGGGAATGGGTATTGAAGCAGCTAAGAATCTTTTAAGTAAAAAAGTGAAACAAGTCAAAGTGATCGTCAAAGCAGGTTATCAGGTGTTGATTCGGGATGAAAATCAAAAAGATAAAAACTCAAACTAATAAAAATAGAACGATGAAAAAGATGTATGTATTGGTAGTGCTGGCTATGCTATTTTTTAGTGGCAGCGCAATAGGGCAATTAAAAGCAGACCAAAAGGATGGTTATAAAATTAGATTAGACACATTGGCTATTGCTTATTCAAAAACCACAAATATTGTATTTCCATTTGCCGTAAAAAGTGTGGACAGGGGAAGTGAAGATATTTTAGTTCAAAAAGCAAAGGGTGTTGAAAATGTTTTACAGTTAAAAGCTGCTAAATATGGTTTCAATGAAACCAATCTTACAGCCATTACCTCAGATGGTCAGCTATATTCTTTTGTGTTGAATTATAATGAAAATAAACCATTACTGAATTTGGTAGTAAATAAATCCAAAAGTTTGACCCATGAAAATTTTGTTTCGGCTGAAAGTGAAGATGAAGCAGAACTGCAATCCTATTCCAAATTAGCTTTTTATGAAAAGAAAAAATTACATGGTGTCAAGGATGAGAAGTATGACATAAAACTGCAATTAAACGGATTGTCAATTCACGAACAAGTAATGTATTATAGGATAAAAGTAGAGAATAATTCGAATGTCAATTACGATATAAGTCAACTTCGATTTTTCATTAGAGATCAAAGAAAAGCAAAGAGAACGGCATCACAGGAAATAGAAATTTATCCATTATATATTTATAATAATGCCGGAGTAGTCCAAGCTGAGTCTGAAATCAGTTTCGTATTTGCTTTGCCAAAATTCACTATTCCTGATAAAAAATATTTGGCAATTCAGCTGATGGAAGATAAGGGAGGCAGGCATTTGGAGCTTCGGATGAAAAATAAAAAATTAATGCAGATTAGGGTACTGCCGGTTTTGTAAAGTATTAATCATTTAAAATCAATAGTCATGAACGAGAAAAATTTTGAGTATCTGAAAGATCAGATAAAGTACACTGGTTTTGGAGAAGAATTAGACGTAGAGTTAAAAGCGAAACTGCAAGAGCAACAGCCTGGTTTTACTTTGAATCATCAGGCAACTTACGGAGATACAATTGCTAAAGTTACCCTGAATTTTAAAAAATCGGAGCAAAGTGAAATGTATTTCTTTAACTCTTATAAAATGGATGTTTCCAAAGAAGGTTCAAAGGAATCCCTGGAGCAAACTTTTTACATCAATAAAGGCTCTAATATCACAATGAAAGAGGCTTATAATTTGATGGAAGGAAGAGCAGTCAATAAAGACATGACTAATAAAGAAGGTCAGGTTTATAATGCCTGGATTCAGATGGATTTCAAAGAAACAGATAACAATGGGAACTTCAAGCTGAATCAATACCATCAAAATTATGGATATGATCTTGAAAGTGCATTGTCAAAACATCCAATTAAAGAACTGGAGAATTCGAAATATAAAGAACAGCTAATGGATTCTATCAAAAAGGGGAACCGACAATCGGTAAGCTTTTTAAAAGATGGTAACGAAGTAAAGCAATTTATCGAAGCCAGTCCTCAATTCAAAACTATTACTGTTTATGATAGCAATATGCAGCGAATAGATAATAGACAATCTAAAGAGGAAAAGCAAGCTGAAGGAGAAGCTAAGACAGCTAAACAGGATGTAAAAAAGCAAAGTCAAAGCAATGAAATTGATGGTCCGGAAACTCCTCAGGAAAAAAAAAGAAGTAAAAAAAAGTCTAATTCAATTTAGAATAAGATGGAAGCTTTAAACCCCTTATCCGATTTTTTTTCAGCAATTAAAAATGATTGTAGAATCAGTATAACTCATATCGGTATCTATGCCGCTTTGCTGCAATTTAGAAAGGATAAGGGATTTATTAATCCAATTGAGGCATTCAGTTATGAAATTATGCCTATTGCAAAAATATCCGGTTCGAATACATACCATAAGTGTATTAAAGAACTCCATGAATACGGTTATATTAAATACGAGCCCTCTTTTAAAAATAATCAAAGGAGTAAAATTTATTTCATCAATTCATAATAGAGTAATTTTCTCAATTTTAAATGTCGTGCCATTATGAAACAGATTACTTTTGACGACCTACCAGATATCATTGGAAAATTATGTGATAAAATTGATAGGCTAGAAAAACTTCTTATTACAAAAAATAACTTCGATAATGATCAGAAAGAAGAGTTGCTTACAATTGAAGATGCAGCTAAACTTTTAAGTCTGTCGGTGGCCACTATTTACACCAAAGTTTGTAAAAATGAAATACCAGTAAATAAACAGGGGAAACGCCTATATTTTTATAAAAAGGAATTGCTGGACTGGATAAAATCAGGTCGTATTAAAACTATAACAGAAATACAGCAAGAAGTGGAATTAAAATTTAATTCCACTCCCTATAAGAAGTACTAGTTTGTTTTATATCAATCTATTTAAGATTAATCTTTGCCGTAGTTTCTCTCTTTTTCTTATCAATTACCTTAGTATATATTTGAGTTGTTTTTATATTTTTATGCCCGAGCATTTTCGAAATGGTAAAAAGATCAGTACCAGAAGTTAGTTGAAGAGTAGCATAAGTATGTCTAAAGCAATGAAAAGTGATATGTTTGGTAATACCGGACTTTGCGACCCAAACAGGTAATACTCTGTCTATATCCCATTTCTTAAGGTTATTAAATACTTTATCATTTTTCTGACTTCTTTTTCCTAGCAATGCATAAGCGTCATCTGAGATTGGCATTGTTTCAGTTCCTTCTGTTTTTTTCTGCATAAATCTAATATAGTATCCGTCGTTTTCGATGTGTTCTATTTCTGACCAACGTAATTTGGCGATATCAGAATATCTCATACCCGTTAAAGTTGAAAACATAGACACTTTATATACTATTTCTTTTGAACATTGTGTTGCAAATAGTTTTTTTGCCTCTTCTAAACTAAGGAAATTACGTTGCGATTCCTGCTCTTTAATTGATTCCACAGCTGCATTAATATCAGTATTTAATTTACCTTCTTTATACGCTCTTTTCAAAGTAGTTTTTATTTTATTATAATACGATAATGCAGTATTTCTGGAGAGTGTTTTTCCGTTTTCTCGTAAGCTTTTAGCTTGTAGTAAATAGTCTTTGAAATCTTCAATTAAAGAAATAGTGACATCTTTAAAGCATAAATTTTGACCATTTAGGAAATGTTCGAAATGTGTAATAGCGCAGTTCCAGATAAGAAAATTGTTACCGACTTTCTTTTGTGAAAGTTGTTTAAAATAATCGAGGAATGATGTTTCTCCAATTCTTTGTAATTCTAATTGTTTTCTTTCGAAATGAGAATAGATATTTTGTTTATTTTGTTCATTTTGTCTTTGCACCTGAATAAGTTCAGCAGTGTGAAGATTTTCTATATTGGATTTTTTTTGAATTTGATCTTTGGGATTTTTAAAAAGATATATTTTTAGAAATTCACGTCTTGTATATTCGTTCGTATTAACGTTATATATTGGAGGATAGAAATCCAAATAAAGAGATATTCTATTATTAGTTATCTCTTTTTGCCTCAATGTTACATTACTCTTTGTCATAGCTTTAAGAATTAAATATTATATCGATATCCTTTTTTGCAACGTAATTAAATTTACCGATCGAAAATTTCCAAATACCATGTCGTTGTATTAAGCAATATAATGCCCCCGACGAAATTGAAAACTTTTGCTGTATCTGTGTAATAGTATAGCAATTGTCTATTCCTGGAAAAGCTGGTGCGGGAACTTGGTTAGGTTCATTTACAGGAATCGTGAAAAACGAATCCATGTCGCATCTTCTTATCACTGTTCTTGCCCCAAACTTAGCTATGTCAAGCTGTCCTTTTTCAATGATTCTGTATAATGTTCTTCTGCTAATTCCAAATAAGAGACTAGCTTGATTAATACTTAAGAATTCTTTTGCTTTAATAGCTTCAATATCACCGTATTTAATCTTGTTGGTTTCGGTGTTACTTTTTTCAATTTTTAAACCTTTTGCTGTAGCTCTGTTTGATGCTTTGTTACATTTATTACTACAAAACCTGGTTACTGTTGTTTGAGCTGTAAATTCATTTTTGCAGAATTCACAGATTCGGGTAATTTTCATGTTACTACTCATAGAAATGTGACTTTAAGTGTCCTATTGTGACTATGTGTGTCTAGTTGTGCCATGATTTGCCTCAAAAAACATATTTTTTGTACCTCGCTAATTGAGGTACAAATGAGGTACAAATCTAAGCAAAATATCAACTAATTTCCAAAAGAAAACAAAAATAAAAACAGGTTAAAATATTGTTTATCAATACTTTAACCTGTTTGTTTCTTGTTGTTTTGTGATGTTTTGTTTTGCTACTTTCCGATACAGAAATTCGCAAAGATATTCCCAAGTAATTCATCATTAGTAACCTGTCCGGTAATCATACCAAACTGGTACAAAGCTTCTTTGATATCCAAAGCCATTAGGTCGCTGGAAAGATTGGTTT
>JACCDQ011897679.1_pt1 | contig 40114 bp, 35 predicted proteins | sample 7446031 | NCBI WGS metagenome assembly JACCDQ01 (sample SAMN15323442, study PRJNA562643) | freshwater metagenome | isolation source: river surface water | place: USA:Blue River Watershed | collected 2017-08-17 | reverse complement strand
TTCCCAGCAACATGGACCGCCTCAACGTGAACGTCGGCCTTCACTGGATGCTCTACGAGAAGTCCTACCGCAAGGAGGCGAAGGAACGCCGAGCCGCCAAAAAGGCCAAACGCGCTAAAGCAGCAACGAGTAACTAGCAACTAGTTTTCGCGCGAACTCCACGCAGATTGGCGCAGCGGCTCCGCGTACCGAAGCATCCGTGCCTATTTTAGCCTTTGCCAAACCCGTACTGCGACTTGAAAACTGTAACCTTCGTCTTTCAGCGAAACATTTTCCCTAAGAGCAGCGGTTACCCCCTCAGGGCGTCGCGCTGGCTTGAGGCATTTGCGGGCAAAGTCAACGTGCACGTGGTGTTCATCAACGCCCGCCCCATGAATCCGGGGGCCGAAGACTACCTGAATAACCTTGGCGTGGCGTCGTGGAAGCACTTTGAGGTCAATAAATTCCGCGGTGCATTCAACGCCCTGTGGTACCTGTTCACGCGCAGAATGCCCCTGCAAGCCGGGTTTTATGCTGACCGCCGGGCGCGGAACTACCTCAGCACCCTCCCCAAGGCTGACCTTGCCTTTTTCAGCGAGCGACGGGTAGGGGACTACCTGCGCAACGTCCGCGCCAAAGAAACCTGGATCGACCTTTGCGACCTCGTCGACGACAACTACAAAACGGGAGCGGCGCGCATGAATTGGTCGCTTTACAAGCTCTACTACCTGCTGGAGTGGCCGCTGCTGCGCCGATGGGACATCAAACTGGCCAAACGCGCTGACCGCACCTTTTTGGTGACCGAGTACTTCGCGCGCATGCTGGCCCGCCGACTCAACGGCGACGCCGGCAAGATCAAGGCCTTGGAGAACGGCATCAACATCGAACTTGAAGGGGCTTCGCCCCATGGCCGCTACGGCTGGTACTTCCTCGGTCCGCTGAGCTACAAACCCAACTACGACGGGCTGAAGTGGTTTCTCGACAACGTACAGCCGCTGATTTCTAAGAAGTTTGAAGGCAAGGTCATCGGGGTCAACGCGCCCGAATCGCTGAAGAATCGCCTTCGCGAAGCCGGAATTTCCTACCTCGAGTACGCCGACGACCTCAACAAGGAGCTCAAGGACTTTGGAATCTGCATCGCCCCGATGATCAGCGGCGGCGGCCTGCTCAACAAGTGCCTTGAGGCGTTTCACAGCGGACGCATCGTGATTTTGAGTCCGCGCGCCTCGACCGGGTTCAAAAACATTCAAAACGGGGTGCACGCGCTGGTGTGCGACAAGGCCGAGGCTTGGCTGCAGGCCTTTGACGACCTACAGTCCGGGCGCTACGTCTGGCACCAAAAGCGCATTCAGCACCTGGTCGACGGCTACACCTGGCAACGCTTTAATGAAGAAGCTGACGCCTTTCTGCAGGACTAAGTACCTTTACAACCTTATGATGCGACCCCTACTCACCGCACTCCTCTTGACGGCGACGGCTTCGGCGTGGTCTCAGGGCATTTTAAGCCGCAAAGGGCTGGGCAACCTGAGCCTTGACCCCTTGACCCAGCTCGAGACGCAGCAGCGCGTCGCCAAAATGGAGGCCCTCAACGTCAACGACGTGCGCGCCGCCGAACTGCTCAAAAAAAAGGCGGTCAGCGACAACGAATTTCAAAAGCTTCGCAGCCGACTGCCCCAAAGCGTCCTCAAGGACTCGATGGACGTCATGGCCTATGTCAAGCGCAGCATCTTTCGCGACACGCTGATCTACGGTTCTGAGCTGTTTGGCAAGCAGAGCAAGCTCGACTTTGCGCCCAATTTGCAGATCGCCTCGTCGCCCACCTACCAGGTCGGGCCTGGCGACGAACTTGAACTGGTGCTCTACGGCGCCCAAGAGGCGACCTACAGCCTTGAGGTGAGTCCGGGCGGAAGCGTCACCGTGCCCTACGCCGGGGTGGTGCAGGCCTCGGGCCTGAATTTGTCGGCGCTCGAGTCCAAAATCCGCCAGCGGCTAACCGAGCGCGGCTACCAGGCCTTGGCCAGCGGCGCGACCAAAATCAAGCTCATCGTCAGCGAGGTGCGCAGCATTCAGGTGCACGTCATCGGCGCCCGTGAACCGGGTACGTACACGGTTCCGGCCATTGCCACGCCCATGCACGTGCTCTATGAGGCCGGTGGGCCGGGCGAGCTCGGCAGCTACCGCGAGATTGAACTCATTCGCGACGGCAAGGTGGTCGGAACCCTCGACCTCTATGCCTTCATGCGCACCGGCCGCCTGGGCGTTCAAGAGGGCCTGCGCGACGGCGACATCGTGCGGATCCCCGTGTACCGCAACCGCATCAACCTCATGGGCGAATTCAAGCGCCCCGGCCTGTACGAACTGCTCGAGGGCGAATCGCTGGCGCAGGCCATCGACTACGCGGGCGGATTCACCGAGGGCGGGTTTCGCGGCCAGGTGCTCATGTTTCGCGTGGGCGACCAAGAACTCAGCGTAGCTGACGTTCCGGCCGCCGAATACCCCACTGCCAGCGTGCGCGAGGGCGACGTCGTGGTGGCCAACCCGCTGCGCAACCGCTACGAGAACCGCGTGGCCGTGACCGGCGGCGTGGTGCGCCCCGGCTACTATGCCTGGACCCCCGGAATGACCAGCGACGACCTCGTCGCGCGGGCCCAGGGATTGGACCGCTCGGCCCTTAAGGCCCAGGCCCTGCTGCTGCGCCGTCCCGAGAACGGTCCGGGGCAGTACCTCAAAGCATTCCCGGGGCAGTCGGCCCAGGCCCTGGCACCCAACGACTCGATGTACGTTCCCGTCTTTACCGACCTGCAAACGTTTGACTCGGTCAACGTGCGCGGATTCGTCAACCGCCCCGGTACCTACGTCTACTTTGACGGCCTCACCGTCGAGCAGGCCGTGCTGATGGCCGGCGGAGTGCAGGTGGGAAGCGCCCTGAACCGTCTTGAGGTTACCGTGCCCGAACGGGACTCCGACGGCCGCTTTGTGGGCCGCCAGCGCATTATTCAGGTAGTGCCCGACTGGGTCGGCGAAGGGACCAGTCTGGCTCCCGGAGCCACCGTGAGCGTGCGGCAGCGCCGCAACTTGGATCAGACCAAGGTCGTCTACCTCTATGGTGGCGTGCAAAACCCCGGCGGATACTCGCTGGCCTCAAATGGGGAACCTATTCAAAACTTACTGAACCGCGTCGGGCCCCTCAAAGAGAACGCCATGCCCCAGTTTGCGCTCGTCCTGAGGCCGCGCGGTAGCCGCGAAATCACCCTCGACGACGAATTTGAGCGCAACATGCTGACTGACAGCACCTACATTCTCGACAAGGCCCGCAAGACGGTGCGCATGGTCGACAGCATTGCCGTAGACCTCACCAGCCGTACGCAGCTCAACCGCTTTCGCCTTCAAAACGGAGACTCCCTGTTCTTGCCCCAACGTATGAACTACGTCAACGTGCGCGGAGCCGTTAAAAACCCCTCGGGGCACGCCTACGTGGCTGGCCGACGCGCCAAATTCTACCTGGGCCAGGCGGGCGGCTACCGCAACGACGCCGCCAAGCGTTCGCTCGTGGTGCGCTACGCCAACGGCCGCAGTGCCCAGGTGCGCTACGCCCTCGGAATCGTGCCCATCTACCCCCGCGTGTACTCGAATTCCACCCTTCTCGTACTGCCCAAAGACGAGGACAAAAAGGGCGCCGACCCCGCCCAAATCGCCGCTATTTCGAGCATCATGACCTCGCTGTCGAGCCTGGCCATTGGCGTCTTTTACCTACTTCGTCCCTAAACCATGGCCAACCCTCTGAATCAGGACTTTAGCGTGGCCGACCTGCAGGGCCTACTGGCTCGCTCGGCGGCCAAAATTCGCCGCAACCTGGGCCGCATCCTCGCCACTGCCGCGGTGGGCTCGGCCCTGGCCTTGGCGGGCCTGTTCCTTTATCCCCAGCGCTATCAAGCCCACCTGCTGCTGGCGGTTGAAGAGGGTGAGAGCTCCGGCTGGCAAAACCTGCTTGCCCAGTTTGGCCTCGACGTCGGCGGCCTGAATCCGGGGGGAATCTTTGAAGGCGAGTCCCTCGTCAAACTCTTTGAGACCCGCTACATGGTCGAGCGCACCCTGATGGACCGCGTTGCGCTGCACGGCGACAGCGTGATCCTGGCCAATGCCATCTACCCCACCACCAAGTGGGGCCAGAGTTCCGCCTACGGCGACGTCGTGTTCCCGTCAACCCGCGCTGAATTTGAACCCATCCACGACTCTCTGCTGCTCGAACTGGCCGAGTACGTGGCCGCCGACGTGCTCGACGTCTACAAGCCCGACAAAAAGCTTAGCCTTGTGCACGTCAACGTGACCCACCAAGACAAGTACTTTGCCCAGGCCTTCACCGAGGCCATCGTGCACAACACCACCGAGTACTTTCTCGAATCCATCACCAGCAAGGCGCGCAAGAACCTCGAAGTGCTTCAGAACCAGCGCGACAGCGCCCAGGACTACCTCAGCGCGGCCCTGCGCCGCAACGCCGGAGCCCGCGACGCCATGGTCAACCCGCTCTTTCAAAGCGGCCAGGTCGACCAGTACGAGACCTACGTCGACCTGCAGATCGCCAACGCGCTCTTTGTCGAAATCGCCAAAAACCTCACCCTCGCCGAGATCGGGCTGCGTAAGCAAACGCCTCTGATTCAGGTCATTGAGCGTCCGGCATTCCCGCTCAACCGCACCGGCCTGGTCTGGTACGAGTGGATGGGCCTGGGCTTCATCGCGGGGCTCGCCCTCGGGCTTTACCTCGCCCTGCGCCAACCGTCCTAAGCATGGAAGTCCTCGGGGTCGCCTACCACTGGACGCCGGCCCGCCAGGCCCAATGGCAGCGCTGGGCCGCATCGATTCGTGCGGAACTCACCCTAATCCACACCCACCCCGACCGCGCCGACCAGCCCACCTATGTGGGCAACGATCGCTTTGAGTTCGGAGCCTACGCCGCCGCCGACCGCCACGCCCGCACCCCCGGCCCCTACGTGCTGGTCAACGACACCCTTCTGGACCGGCACGCGCACCGCCTTTGGGCCCGATGGCTCCTGGCAGCTAGCAACTCGTTGCGCGCCGCTGGCGTGCACTGCGACGTCTACCCGGCTCCGCGCGAGCGCCCCGCCGAAATCCCCGACCCCTACGCGTCGAGTTGGATTTTTTACCTGCCGACCCGCGCCGACCTCGAATCGTTCTGTGCCGCGGTGCGCTCAACGCTGGCCCAGCCCGCAGCCCAACCCAGCGCCGCCTACCAAGCCTTTTTGGACCGCTGGCTCAACCACCCCCTGCCTGGGGTGGGCTACCAGGGCCCAAGAAGCCCCGAGGACCTAGCCCGCAAGCGCCAAACCATTCTGTGGGAACACGCCCTAAGTCGGCACCTAACCGCAGCCAATCAGCTAGAAGCCTTCAACGGGCTGAATTACAGAGTACTGCGCCGCATCGACCAAGTGCTGCGCCGGCTCCACCACCTAAAAATCCGGTTATACCCGGATTTTAAAAAAATCCTACACGCCTAATGTCGGGGTACCGAAAGCTACTCGCCGTACTGCTGTTCTTGCCCAACATCACCTTGGGCACCAACACCCCGGGCTTGGGCCGTCCCGAAATTTTTCCGTGGGCCAGCCTCTTTGTCGTGCGCAAGGACCTGCGGCTGACCCTCGGCTACATCCTCTTTGCGGGCTACCTCGGGCTGTCGTTTGCCGTCCACACCGCCCAGACCGGAGACTTCATCACCGGATTTCGCAGCCTGCTCGCCCTCATCAACGCGAGCGTGGCCTTTTTTGCCATCATTCGGGTCAAAGACGACGAATTCCGCGTCCTCAACTGGGCGTTTATTGGGGTTTTTGCCGCCAACGTCCTGGTCAGCCTCATGCAGAACTTCGGACTCTTCCCAGAGCAACTCGTGCGGCCCATGCGCTTCTTCATCGAGCGCTTTGAAGCCACCCCCATGGGCTACGGCCGTGGGGTAGGGGGGCTGTTCGCCGAGCCGTCCTACCTGGCGCTTGGCATCCACCACTACTTTGCCTACGCCATGCTACTGTTTAAGATCGAGCAAAAAAAGGCCTTTGGCCTGGCCCTCACGGCGGCCATGGCCCTGTACGACATCCTCATCATTCGCAGCGCCACTGGATTCACCATCATGCTCGTGTACTTCTTGAGCCACCAAAACTGGCGCACGGCCTGGAAGGGCATGCTCTTTCTCGCCGTCACCGGGGCCACCGTGCTCTACTTTGCGGGTGAGGTGGCTGAGCTTCCGCGCTCGCTCGACATCGCCTACAACGTGCTCTACCGCCAAAACTTTGACGACATCTTCACCTACATCACCTATGAGGGCGGAATCCGCATCGTCAGCCTCCTCAGCTGCTACCCCTTTGGCATCGCCCACCCGTTGGGCTGGGGCGTGGGCAGCTGGCCCGGAGCCTCCATCACCGCCATGCTCGAGGTGGGCCTCAGCGAGATCGAGGTGGCCTTTTTTGAGGGCTACAGCCCCTACGACGGCTTTCGCCCGACGGCCTTCAGCGCCGACCTCTTTCTTGAGGCGGGCGTGGTCGGATGGATCCTGTTTGTGCTGGCCCTGTACCCCTATGTCACCCAAAAGGCCATGTGGCGCGACCCCAACACGCGGGCCATTGTGGTCATATTCTTGTTCAATATGCTCATTTTGGGCACCATTGGCGACCCCTTGCCCTTTGTTTTTCTAGCTTTGGCCTACCGCAGCATCAATCCGCCCGAACCCGACCATGAACCGATTCCACATTCGACTAGCTAGCTGCTGGCTGCTGGCGACCAGCCTGATGGCCCAAAGTCCCTACGTCGGCATGACCTACTACGAGGACCTGCTGCGCAACGCCCAGCTGCTCGAGCAGGGTCAGGTGAACGCCAGTATGTGCATTCGGCCGATCCACTGGCAGCACGCCACGGCGGCCAAGCAGCCCTTTGCGCGCCGCGACCCCTTTGCCAAGCCCAGCTGGGGCTTGGTGCGCGACACGAGCACTGGTCCCTGGGTGGCTACAAAACTCTTGGCGTCTGACACTAATTTAAGCAAGTTGCTTAAAATCAGTAGTATTGGCAAAGATAAGCCTGAGGTTTTACTGCCCAAGTTCCCCGCCCACGCCTACCTGGCACGCGGTCGCGTGGCGCTGAGCATTTTGCCCTATGAGGTGCGGGTGCGCTACACCTCACACCACCCCTACGGCTGGCAGGACGGCCCCATGATTCCCAATGTTGGCCTTCAGGTCTACCAGTCGGCCGGAGTCTATGCCAAGATGGGCTGGCTCGAGGCCCAGTACCGCCCCGAATTCGTGCAGGCCCAAAACAAGCCGTTCGCGAATCCGCCCGTGCGCCAATGGGGCATCGACATGCCCGACCGATTCGGAACCGAGCCCTACACCTACCGCGGGATGGGCCAGAGCTACGTCAAGGTCAACACCCGCTACGTCGGGGCGGGCGTCAGCAGCGAAAACCTTTGGTGGGGCCCTGGCCGCTACAGCGCCCTGCTGATGAGCAACAACGCGCCCGGATTCACCCACGCCACCATCCACAGCAACCGCCCCATTGCCACTCCGCTGGGCAAGGTCGAGTTTCAGGCGGTGGGCGCCCAGCTCAAGTTTTCGGGCTTTTACCCCTATGCCGTCGGCGGAACAGGCTGGCCCCAAACCACCCCCGACATCGAGCGCAACGACCTTTATGATGCCGAGCGCAAGAACTTTACCGGCCTCAGCGCCAACCTGCAGCCCAAGTGGTTCCCGGGCTTGTACCTGGGCATCAACCGCAGCATCCTGTACCAGGCTGACAGCGCCTCGCTGCGCGACCTGCTGCAGCTTGTGGCCCCGTTCATGAAGGTGACCAGTGGCGAAGACGGCGGCGCGCGCAACCAGATCGTGTCGTTCTACTTCCGCTACCTCTTTCCAGAGGCCAACGCCGAAATCTATGGCGAGTACGGCCGCGAAGACGCCGCCTGGGACGTCGAGGACCTGCTCAGCGACCTGACCCACACCAAGGCCTACCTTCTGGGCTTTCGCAAGATTCAAAAAGGCAGCAAAAAGGGCCACTGGCGCGCCATTGACTTCGAGATGACCGAGATCGCCCAGGGTCTCAGCAGCGTGGCGCGGGCCCGCGGTTACTCGTGGTACGTTCACGGACCCTACACCAACTACACCCACATGGGCCAGGTTCTTGGCGCGGGCGCCGGCCCCGGCAGCAGCATGCAGACCGGCGGAATCACCTTTGCCAGCCCGCAGCGCCAGTGGAGCATTCACCTCGAGCGCTACGAGCACAACAAAGAGACCTACTACTACCAGCTTCCGTACCTGCAGTTACAGCCGGGCCAGATCTACCCCGACATCAGCAAGCGCTGGGTCGACATCTCGGCCATCTTGGGCTACCAGCAAGAGGTGCTGGGCTGGATCGTCCAGGCCCGCCTGCAGGTCATGCAGACCTGGAACTTCAACTGGCAGTACGACCCCAACGAGACGGGCGGACGCTTTCGCCATCCCGGCCTCAACGCCACCACGCCCCACCTCAACCTCAACGCGATCTACCGCTTTTAGCCTGTGCGCGCGACCCTCAACCTGCTGGTGCTGCGCGGTTCGGGCGTCGTCTTGAGCTACGTGCTGCTCGCGGTGGTCGGCCGCTACTATGGGGGCGAGGCACTCGGTCTCTACTCGTTCACCACCAATGCCGTCAACCTCGCGGCATTGGTCGCCGCCTTGGGTTTTGACGGATTTTTGCTTCAATCGGCTCCCGAGCGCCTTCAGCAGCCCACTTTTTGGCGCGGAATCTACCGTCGGACCCTTCCCGCCGCCCTGATTGCCGCGGCCCTACTGGCCCTCGCCGCCACCCAGCTCGACAACCCGTCGACCCGCAGGGCCACCTTGGTCGCCGCCCTTTTTGTGCCCCTCGTCGTCGGCCACACCCTCTGGGTCGAGGCCCTCGCGGCCCAGCGCCGCCGCACCTTGAGCGAATGGCTGCGCAGCGTCCTGCGCCCCCTGCTCATCATCGCGGCACTCCTGTCCATCATCGCCGCCGGACTCCAAACCACGCCCTACAGCCCGCTGTGGGTCGTCGCCGCAGCCACCCTCATTGTGGCCGAACGCGCCGCCAGCGCGGCCAAGCCCAGTGCCAAACCTGCGGACGTGGATCCCAAGGCCTACCGCGGGCACCTCAACTTCATGGTCCTCACCGTGGCGGGCTACCTGCTCGCCAACGCCGCCAGCTTGCTTCAGGAGCAAAGCGCCGGAACCGAAGCCGTCGGTCAGTTCAACCTCGCGGTGCGCCTCAGCGCGCTGAGCGCCTTTGGCCTGCTCGTCGCCCAGACCGTTTGGGGTCCCGACATCGCCCAGGGTCGCAAGCCTAAAAAGGCTGCCCGCAACGCCAGCCTCTTTGCCGCCGCCGCAGCCCTCGCCGCCGCCAGCGTGCTTTGGCTAAGCCGGGGCTACCTGCCCCAGCTCTTTGGCGTCCACCTCGACGACGCCCTGCTCGGGCCCATCCTCATCGGCCAGGTCGCCTACGCGTTCAGCGCTGGCCCCTTCATCGCTCTGACCATGGGCGGATCCAGCCGCACCGCCGCCGCCGCCATCGCCGCGGTCGCGGTCACTCAACTCGCCGCGCTGGCCCTCAACACGCCCCCCGCCTTGGCCCACGGAGCCAGCTTTGCCCTGCTCGCCGCCGCCTACGCGGTCCTTGGAACCCGCAAAATCGCGACCTTTACCCCATGAACGCGCTGCGCAACCACCTCGTCGGGCTGGCCTACCTGAGCCTGCGCTGGGTCGCCCTCATTCCGTCGCACCGCCTGCGCAATGTGCTGCTGCGCCATCTGTACGGACTCAACCTTCACCGCAGTGCGGTGGTGTACGGCGGATTCCGCCTTCGCCGCCCCCACCAAATCACCATCGGACCCGGAACCGTGGTCGGCGAGCGCTGCGAGCTCGACGGACGCCGCGGCATCACCCTGGGCCGCAACGTCAACCTCAGCAGCGAGGTCATGATCTACACCCTGCAGCACAACCCCCAGGACCCCCACTTTGCCACTGTGGGCGGACCCGTAACCATCCACGATCACGCCTGGATCTCGGCCCGCGCCATCGTTCTGCCCGGCGTTACCGTCGGCCAAGGCGCTGTGGTCGCCGCCGGAGCCGTCGTCACCCACGACGTGCCCGAATACAGCATTGTGGGTGGAGTCCCTGCCAAACCCATTGGCACCCGCCCCCAGAACCTGGACTACTGCCCGGCGGACTATGTGCTGCCGCTGAGCTGAGTCGGTCTCGACCCGGCCTTATTGGAAAATAATTTTCAATAATGCCCTCTTAGTGGAAAATAATCCATACATTTACACGAAAGGCCGGTCTTATTAGAAAAAAATTCATGAACTATCCCGAAGTACTTTTTGGAAGCAAGGATTCGAAACGTTCAAATCAACTGAGCGCTGCGGTAAAGCAGGGTAAGCTGAGAAAGATTGCGCCCAGACTGTATACCTCAAACATGCTTGAGGCGCCTGAAGTAATTGTACGGCGAAATCTATTTACGGTCTTAGGTGGACTATATCCGGGTTCGGTGCTCAGTCACCGTTCAGCGTTTGAATTTGCTCCAACGGACGACCGCAAAGTTTTTGTTACGACGACCTACACACGCAAAATTTCGTTACTGGACCTTACGATTCACTTTATAACTGGTCCAGGCCCTGACTCGAATGATCAACAGATCGCGCCGGGATTATTTGTTGCCCATGATGCCCGGGCATTTTTAGAGAATCTTACGTCGGTGCGCAACGTTGGTGGAACGGTTCGGATACTCGATGTGGAGCAGATCGAAGATAAACTAGATCAAATTGTGCGGATTCACGGCGAAGAAGCATTGAACGAGCTCAGAGATCGCGCTCGAGAATATGCGCAATCCCACGAGTTAGAACGGGAATTTGCACTCCTCACCCGTAAGGTATCGGCGTTGTTGGCGACACGGCCCAGTACACTCCTTCAGTCGGCCTCGGCGCGTGCGCGGTCAGAGGGGCTTCCATATGATCCTCAGAGGATCGCGCTTTTTGAAGTTCTATTTCAGGCGCTAAATCAGCAGGAATTTGCGGTTATACCGAGTACATTAAGTCCAACTTCGGCTCGGCATTTTGCTTTTTACGAAGCCTATTTTTCCAATTTCATTGAGGGCACGACGTTTGAAGTTGCTGAAGCTAAGGCTATCATCGACCGCCAAGAGCCGCTTCCGATGCGAGCCGAAGATAGCCACGAGATCTTGGGCACCTACAGAATCGTCCATGACGCTCAAGATCGTGTTCGTACTCCGCACGATCTGGAGTCCATTCAAGAACTACTAAAAACGCGACACGCCCAAGTTCTTTTTTCTCGGCCGCAAGCGAACCCTGGATTATTCAAGTCCAAATCGAACCGTGCAGGCAACACTGTTTTTGTTGATCCCGAATTGGTGCGCGGAACCCTAGCAAAGAGCCTTGGCTTTTACCGTATTTTACGTCATCCTTTTGCGCGTGCCGCATACATGATGTTCGTGGTGAGTGAGGTCCATCCCTTCACCGACGGAAACGGACGCATTGCGCGAATTATGATGAACGCCGAACTCTCGGTTGCCGAACAGCAGCGGATCATTATCCCCACGGTATTTCGCCCAGATTACCTTCTGACCCTAAAACGGTTATCGAGTAAGGGTGACCCCTTGCCGTACCTGAAAATGCTTCAGCGAGCCCAATTGTTTAGCGCCATGCTGAATTTTGAAGAATTTGAGCAGTTCACCGCGTTTTTAGAGCGTTCCAATGCGTTCGCTGAAGACGACGAGCGCGTCCTATGGTTTTGATGGCTTAAAAGAAGTTGTTGTCCCGTGTTGCCATCACTTTGTATAGGTCAAAACCCGACTCAAATGGTCTAGTGGCGCCGAACGCTCGTTAAAAACGCCACCGGCAACGGCGTCTTTGGCTGGGGAAGCATCGACATCATGCACCGGGTGCAGAGCTTCACGTTTTAGTCGCCACAAAAATCCGGTTATAACCGGATTTTACTTTTCATGCACCACACCGCTGCTCCACTGCGTACAGCAGAACTGCATCTATATTTTGTTGATTTCCAAATGGTTCAAGCGAGAGCCGAATGCCGTACGCAGCGTTTTTCTCGTCCATAAACCGCCACATGCTGCGCATCGCGGTGCCAGTAGTACAAGCTTGTTTTTATGAAAATCAAAAGCAATAATTCGTACCAAAGTGCTAAAATCAAAACCAATAATCGTTGTGAAAATGACAAAATCAAAACCAAAAATGCGAGATGTACTTAACAAAATCACCAATTTTTGCTCGGTCTACCTAGCAAAATCTAGGTTTCCTGACCCGCAGCACCCCTGAACGGGCTGCGTCTGTCCGGTTATAACCGGATTTTAAAAATTCGCGCGCGATTCCACGTAGGAGTTGCGGCGTTCCACACCCCCAAAGCCCGCCACGCCCTGGGATTAAACGTGTATCTTTGCCGCCAAATGCTCCAAACCATGCGTTTCAACCGTATTCTGGCCATCTTGGCCTTCGCGCTCAGCGCCGCCCTGTCAGCCCAAGACCTTAGCGGCATCAACGTCGACAACCTCAGCGACAGCGAAATTCGCAACATCCTCAACCAAGGCCAAGCCCGTGGAATGGGCATTGAAGACGGCGAAAAACTCGCCCTCGGCATGGGACTCCCCGCCGGCGAAGCCGCCAAATTCAAGGACCGTGTAGCCAAGCTCAACGGCGGCGCAACCCCAGCCAAGTCCACCGGCATCGCCGCCCCCACCAAGGCCGTCGACACTGAAGTAGCCGAGCAAAACGACGCCCAAAACGCCAAGGCTAAGGCTGAGGCAGGCAAAGAAGACCCCAACGCCGCCCAAACCGCCGGCCCTGCCACCATCTATGGCCAGCAGCTCTTTCGCAACGGCAACCTCAAAATCTTTGAGCGCAGCCAAGACATCGCCGCCCCCAGCAACTACATTCTCGGCGAGGGCGACGTGATCGGGGTGAGTGCCTACGGAACCGCCTTCTTCAACAACACCTACACGGTCGACAGCCGCGGCTTCATCACCATGGAGGGCATGGGCAAGCTCCAGCTTCGCGGCGTCCCCTTTGAAGAGGCCACCAAGCTCGTCAAGGGCATGCTGAGCCGCCGCATCGACTTTGGCAGCAACCAGTTCAACCTCACCCTGGCCACCAGCCGCACCCTCACCGTCAACGTCGTGGGCGAGGTTCAGAACCCCGGAAGCTACAAGCTCCCCGCCATCAACACCGCCTTCAACGCCCTCATGGCGGCGGGCGGCCCGACCAACCTCGGAACCCTGCGCGCCATCAAAATCATGCGCGACGGCAAGGTGGTCAAGACCCTCGACGTCTATGAGTTCATGCTTTACCCCGACAGCCGTTTGGACTTTTACCTGCAGGACAACGACTACATCGCCGTGGGCATGGCCGAGCGCCTCGTGCAGATCGGCGGCGCCGTGCAGCGCCCGATGATCTACGAGCTCAAGGCCAACGAACACCTCGGCAACCTCCTTGAGCTCGCGGGTGGATTCGCCCCCGACGCCTACCGCGACAAGATGCAGATCAAGCGCGTGGCCGGCAAAGAATACCAGCTCATCGATGTGCCCGCCGCCGACTTTGCCAAGGCCAAGCTCGAGCGCGGCGACCAAGTGGCCATCGCCCAAATCACCGACCGCATCAGCGAGTTCCTCGACGTCGAGGGCGCTGTCTACCTGCCCCAGCGCATGGCCTACCGCCCCGGCATGACCGTCAACCAAGCCATCGAAGGCGCTGGCGGATTACTGCCCGACGTAGTGCTCGACAAGGCCTACCTGACGCGCACCAAGCCCGACCTCACCCTTGAGTTCATTCCCTTTGACCTGAGCGCCGCCAACAGTCCCGTGCTGCAGAACAAAGACAAAATCACCATCGTGGCCAAGCCCGACTACGACAAGGGTCTTAACATTAGCGTCGACGGCGCCGTGCGCAACGCCGTCAATACCGCCTTTGCCGAGGGCATGACCCTGGGCGACGCCTTGCGCCTCGCGGGCGGACTCCTGCCCAACGCCGACTACTCGCGCGTGGAGGTCAGCCGCCTCAATGCCTTCAGCGAATTCCAGAAGGGCACCAACCGCCAGGTGCGCACCACCGCGCTCCTCACCGAGGTGCCGCGTGAATTGAGCCGCGACCTGACTGTGCAGTCAGAGGCCCTAAACTTCGCACTACAGCCCTACGACCAGATCATCGTGCGCGAAATCCCCGAGTACAAGCTCCAGCAGATGGTCTACATCGGCGGCGAGGTGCAGTACCCCGGTTACTACGCGATTATGGCGCGCGACGAGAAGCTTACCAATCTGATGGGCCGCGCGGGCGGACCAACCCGCTACGCCGACATTCGCAACGCCCAGTTGCTGCGCGAGAATGCCCCCAACATCGTCGTCAACCTTCAAAAGGCCGTTCGCGGAACCAAGTCACCCTTCAACTACGTGCTGCTGCCGGGCGACCGCATCGAGATTCCCCGCGTCGACAACCTCGTTAGCATCGTCGGCACCGGCCACAAGTACTACGAGAACGCCGACAAGGTCGAAATCAACGTGCCCTACACCTACCGCCGTTCGGCGCGCCGCTACGTGACCGAGTACGCCCTGGGCTTTGCCAAAAAAGCCGACCGCAAGTCGCTGTACGTTGAGTACCCCAACGGCAAGGTTGACAAGACCAAGAACTTTGGTTTGTTCAAAGACTACCCGACTGTGAAAAAGGGCGGCACCATCTACATCGCCCTCAAGGCCGACAAGGTCAAAGAAGAGAAGCAACGACGCGAGCAGAAGCCCTTTGACATGAACCAGGCTGTGGCTACGGTTACAGCGGCACTGACGAGCTTCGCGACCCTGTACGTTCTTTTAACTCGCTAGGTCAAAGGTTACTGGTTACTAGCACCTAGTTGCCATGAAAAACCAGAAACTAGCCACTAGCGACTCGTCGTCGGCGCCAGTTACTAGTAACCAGCAACTGGCTCAGCCAGTGGCTAGCAACAAGAAACAAATCACTAGCCAAGGCTCGGCCTTAGGCCGAGCTTGGCTAGTGATTTATTCCAAGCCTCGCTGGGAAAAAAAGCTCGCCGACCAGCTCGCCGCCAAGGGCTTTGAGGTCTACTGTCCCACGCAGCGCGTCAAGCGCCGCTGGAGCGACCGAACCAAGTGGATCGACCAGCCCCTGTTCAGCAGCCACATCTTCGTTCACCTGGAGCCGGAGCGCCGCGACGCCGTCTACTTCACGCCGGGATTCGTGCGCTTCCTCTTTTGGAACAAGCGCCCCGCGGTCGTGCGCGACGAAGAAATCGCCACCCTTAAGCGCTGGCTCAACGACTTTGACCACGAGGCCATTATCGTTGAGGCCTATCAACCCGGAACATCAATTAAAGTCCAAAGCGGACCCCTACAGGGCCGAGAGGCGATCGTGCTCGAGCAGCGCGGAACCAAACTGGAACTCTACCTCGAAGACCTACAGGTCAAGGTGAGTGTTGACGTCACGAAGACGCAGCTCCTACATGAGGAGTAGCAAAAATCAAAACTAAACCCTAGGCACCCTTCTTCTGTGCCTCGGCTTGCTTATTCAGGTCCCGCAAGAATTCACGACCCGCAAAGAACAGCACGGTCAAGAATCCCCCAATGACGCCACCAAATAGGGCGGATTTGAGTTTGGACTCGCGCACCCGCAAGGGGTTGTGGGGTCGGTCGATGATGGTGATTAGGGGCTCTTCGCGGGCGGCCATGGTCTTCGACAGCTCAAGGTTCTTCACGAGCTCACCGTATAATGTGGTTAGCATAGTCACCTTCATTTGCTTTTGCACCGAGGGGACCTTGGCTGTGCTCTGTACGGTAAAGGAATTTTGGTCCTGGGCAGAGGCATAGCCCACCATGGCGATTTGAAGCTCAGCAGATACCGAGTCTACACGATTCTGCAGCTTGGCGATGTTGGCGTGGCTGTTGGCCATTTTGCTGGCGATGTAGAACTCGGTGGCCTTTTGGGTAAGCAATTCCACAAAGTGGCCAGCAAAGACTTCGTCGTAGCCGATGTAGCTCACGGTTACAAAGCTTTGTTCTTCGTCAATCTTTGATACACCGAGCATTTTTTCATTAATCGTAAATACAACTTCACCTAGAGCGGAATCCTGCGCATTGCCGCAACATGCTCTACCGGTCATAGGGTAAAGGCCTAGGCTATCCCAAGACTCTTTTAAGTCAGGCCATGTGGCTACATATTGATCAATCAGAAGCACAGAGTCCCCGTTGACATATACAGGGCTCAAAAGCACTTCCTCGACGATGCGACGGCTCTTCATCAAGGTAAGAAGGTTGTCACCTGCTAAGCCCGCGCCGTCGGCACCTAAGGACATGCCAAATTGAGATGCTAAGCTTGATAGTCCGCCAGCTTTATCACCTTGTTCTAAAGCAAAGGTTAAAGAGGCGGCGTACTTTGGCTTAGTAACTAATGGCCTAATAAAACCGAGCACTGCAAATAGAAAGGAGACACCTATAATCAATGTCTTACGCATCCACAGGTAGGACCACCACTCTTGGACTTTAATCCAGATGTCGGTCAGTGTGATCTCGTCGTCGGCTACAGGGCGTGGGGCTTCGTTCATAGGGTAAAATTACGGAGTAGGACTTTCACAAAGTGATGAATTATTGGGTAGGGCTAGAGACGCAAACAGTTTGCTTAGAATGTGGTAATCATTGCCCAAAAGTTTTCAGGATTAGGTTTCCCAATTGTGGTCGCAGTCTCGTACTTTGTGTTCAAGTTAGTTACTCACTTAAAGTCTTTGATGTGAGTGACCGGGCGAAGCCGTACCAAGTCGGTGCTTTGGCACAACGACAAACCATCAAAACCATTTCTAGCCATACTCTCTGCGCTTATAACTAGCAAAACCCGGCTAAAGCTCTTGCTTAAGCTCTTTAGTCACCCTGAAGCTCAAGGCCATTTAAGGGGCTTCGCGCAGGAGTTTGAAGAAAGCACTAATTCCGTGCGTATTGAGCTAGGTAAGTTGCACGAGGCGGGGCTAATAGTGGCACAGCAGGACGGTCAAAAGGTGCTGTACCGTCCCAATATTCAGAATCCCTTTTATCGTGAGCTCTGTGGCTTGGTGTCCAAGCACATGGGCTTTGATCAGCTTATTGAGCGGGTACTGGACCAGATAGGGGAGTTAAGAGCTGCTTATGTCGTCGGTGACTATGCCAAGGGTTTGGATACCGGCACGATTGAAGTCGCGATTGTGGGCGATGTGGATAGTGCGTATTTGGAGCGACTAACCACGCGCTTCGAGGAAGAATTGGATCGGAAAGTGCAGATTGAAGTCTTTGGAAACGAGGCCTTTTTCAGGAGCCAGGGTCATGAAAACGTGCTAAAGCTCATCGGTGAATGATTGTCCGGTTGCAGGTAACTTTAACAGTAAATAACGACAAAAAACAAGCACAGGACATGACTGTGACATAATAATTACATGGAAAAGAAAATAGCAGTTATCGGGTTAGGATACGTGGGTTTGCCGCTCGCAGTTGAGTTTGCGAAACAGTATCCTACGGTAGGTTTTGACATCAACGGACCTCGTGTAGACGAATTGATGAATGGACACGATCGCACGCTCGAGGTTGAGAATGATGATTTGAAAAAAGTGATTACCTCAGATTTAATCTCAATTGAGAAAGACGGAAAAGGCTTGTATTGCACTACGGCAGTGGGTGATATCGAATCATCAAACTTTTACATTGTAACAGTCCCTACTCCGACGGATAAAAACAAGCGTCCAGTACTTACGCCATTAATAAGAGCTTCTGAGAGCGTTGGAAAAGTCCTAAAAAAAGGAGATTACGTCATCTATGAAAGTACCGTGTATCCAGGGGTGACCGAAGATGAGTGTGTACCAGTCCTTGAGAAAGTTTCTGGGTTAAAAGTTAATGAAGACTTCTTCGTAGGCTATTCACCGGAGCGTATCAATCCTGGAGACAAAGAACGAACGGTGACGAAGATTTTAAAGGTGACTTCAGGATCAACTCCAGAGGCAGCTCAAGTAATCGACGAATTATATAAGTCAGTGATCACGGCTGGAACCCATCTTGCCCCTACAATTAAAGTTGCTGAGGCCGCTAAAGTGATTGAAAATAGTCAACGCGATATTAACATTGCATTTGTTAATGAGTTGGCTAAGATATTTAATAAGCTTGATATAGATACACATTCAGTTTTAGAAGCAGCTGGTACCAAATGGAATTTTCTTCCCTTCAAACCGGGTTTGGTAGGTGGTCATTGTATAGGCGTTGACCCTTATTATTTAGCTCAGAAAGCTCAAGAAGCAGGTTACCATCCTGAAATTATTTTGAGTGGACGTCGTCTGAATGATGACATGGGTAAATACGTTGCTGGTGAAGTTGTAAAGCTCATGATGAAGCGTTCTCTTCCTGTCCTAGATTCAAACGTTTTAATGCTTGGTATTACTTTTAAAGAAAATTGTCCGGATATCAGGAATACGCGAGCCATTGATATTTATAAGGAACTCCAATCCTTCAACGTTAATGTTGATGTGTACGACCCTTGGGCGGCTACAAATGAGATAAGAGCGGAGTTCGGTTTTGATCTTATAGAAAATCTGAACAAAAAATATCATGCAGTAATTCTGACAGTTGCTCACAAAGAATTTTTAAATCAGGATTGGAGATCGCAGTTAATAGCTAGAGGAATTCTTTATGACGTAAAAGGAGTGCTAAAAACGAAAGATATAGATGCGAGATTATGATAAAGAGACTTCTAAAATCTAAACAAATACCATTTCGGGTAAAGAAAATTATACTAAGTTTATTTAAAATATACTCAGAGAAAGAACATAAATATCTTTTTAAGCTTTCAAAAAACAATGTTGATCTGTTTATTACAAGGTCTAATCGAATCGTAAAGTATCTTGGAGGGATAGAAGAAAGGATTAAAAATTTGGTTATTTATGAGTATTTAATAGATGACACAGTGGAAATTAATATCGATGAAATTATAATTGATGTAGGAGCAAATATTGGAGAATTCTCAAAATTTTTTAGTTCAAAAGGATACAAGGTATACTCCTTTGAACCAGATGCTATCGAATTCGGGGCATTAGAAAAGAATGTTGATAATGCGTTTAACGTTGGTTTATGGAATGAAAATACTTTTCTAGAATTTTACAGTGACAATGACACCGGGGATTCAGGCTTTATTCGATCAAAATCAAATTATGATCAAAAGTACGTAATGGAAGTAATTCGTCTGTCCGACTTTATTTTGAGTAACCATGAAAATTCCGGTTCTTCAATTGGTCTTATTAAAGTTGAGTCGGAGGGTGCTGAACTCGAAGTACTTGAAGGATGTTTAGAGCTCTTTCCATTTACCAAATATATAACTGTTGATTGTGGTTTTGAGCGTGGATTTAAATCTGAAAGTACACTTCCTCAGGTAGTGAATTTTTTAACACAAAATGGATTTGATATTCTAAATGTTTCAAGAACCCGATTGGTCATCCTTTTGAAAAATAGGAAAGAAGTTGAAAAACTTACTATTTAAATTATTCTCAGGCAACATAGTCGTCGCTGGAAGTAGTTTCGTTTCGTCGATTATATTACTTAGGTCATTAGGGATTGATGGATATGGTCAATACGTAACGCTTTTGGCGTTATTAACCACAGTAAATGCCTTAACAAGGTTTCCTTCATGGCAAGGATTAATTAAGCACTCCAACTTAGACGGGTTAGAGAACGTGTTTGGAATGGCTTTAATTTTAGAGGGATTTTTAGGAATTTTAGGTTCAGTAGTTCTGATTATCTTGACTAAAATTATGACTATCGATGTACCTCTGTATTTTTATTGTATTCCGTTCATCTACTTTAGAAACACAACGCAATTTCCACTAATATATCGAGAGAACTATGGTTTGTATGCAATAATCACATCTTCTGGCGCGATATTTAGACTTTTTTCATTTTTTATATTATCATTTAATTTTGATCAAGTAGGGCAATATATTTTGTTCTACATGTTAAGCATATGTATTGAAGAGTCGTTGTTTTTATATTTATCAATAAAAAATATAAAACCTGCATTTAATAGATATGACTTTAATTTTATTAAGAATAATTCTCGTCTTTTCTACTCATTATATGTTAATGCGAGTATAAAGTCTCTTTATCGCGGTGGTGATTTGTTACTAGTGAATTACTTATTTGGAGATTCAACAACAGGAGCGTTTAAGTTAATAAAAAATTCCGGGATATTGTTTCAAATAATCATAGATCCTTTTTACCAGTACTATTATCGCAAGGATGTCGTGAACTCTTCCAATGGTGAGAACTGGAAGCTACCAATAAGTAATGGATTAACTTTGTTCGGTTACGCGGGCGTGAACTTGATTGGATTGATGATTTTAAAATTCGTTTACAAACAACCCTCAGATCAGATAGTCTATTTTTTAGTTTTTAATGTTGGATTTTTAATACAGTTTTTTACACTAAGACTTCAGGGAATATTGATTGCGAACGGGGAAGATTTCTTCTTTACAAAGGCTCTTTTATGGGCAGTAACAGGATATTTAATAGCTATTATAATTTCGCCGTACACTTCCCTAATAATCCTGTATTTGTCATGGCCTATATTTTATGCGATATGGGCTTTTATAATAATAAAACGAAATGCTAATTATAAAAACATTATGATATGAAAATTGCGTTGGTAGATAGCGATCAGTATTCAGCAGCAAGTCCCTTTCCTCATTGTATAGTTGAAAATTTCTTACCAGAAGAATTAGCTATTGAATTATCAGAAAAATTCCCTGATTTAGAGGAAATAAACTCGAAGAGGTATGCGGATCCTAATCAAAGAAAGTTTAGCTTAGAAACATTCGATTCTTTAGACAAGTCTTATCATTTTTTGGGAGAGATGTTGAGTGATAAGGATTTTTTAAAGTCCCTACAAGACATGATAGGTTCGTCAGAAGAGTTGTTTTATGACGAATCACTCAGGGGCGGCGGCTGTCATCAAAGTAAGGAAGGAGGTTTTCTTGGAATGCATATTGATTTTAATAAGCATACGGAGCATAAGGATTGGGACCGACGTGTGAATCTAATCATATTCCTAAATAAAGAATGGGAGTCTAATTGGGGCGGTGAACTAGTTCTTGCTAATAAAGATGGATCGGAACGAGTGATTGTTAAACCGGAGTTTAACAAAGCGGTCTTTTTTTCTACTACACAAGATAGCTGGCATGGAGTGCCAAACCCAGTTGCTAATCAAGGAAAGGTTGCTCGAAACACTCTCGCGTTCTATTATTATAGTTACGGAAGATCTGATGGCTATGGGGGGATAGATGCACATACGACAAAATTTGATGGGCACGATGCCAATATTTACCGGAAGTTGTATGTTTTACTGCATTATGTGGTCAGGCTTTTGTTTGGTAAAAAATTGATAGCATTGCTTAAATCTATTTTTCGTTGAAACTGGTTGTTATTCCGTCCGGTAAATACCCTTCTAATAGGGCGTCGTCAATAAACAGTACAAATCATGCAAAAGCCTTTGCAAAATTATGTGATGTAACTATTTTTTGTGATAATACTGATTTTGAAATAGTTGCGAGCCCTTCCAATGTTAATCAAGTAGTTCTTCCAAAAGGATATAAAAAATACTTAAGCTTGAGGTCGCGCTATAGAACCTTTAAAATGGTTTACTCAAGACAATTAGTATTTTCTGTTATATTTTCGTTGTTCAATCGTTGCTCGATTATTCATGAATTACACGCGAAGCCTTCAGATTTTGGTTTTATTTCGAACATATTATTCAAAATATTAAAGCTTAGAAGTCATGTTAAATTCGTTTGTATTACGAGGAGTCTTGAATTAGATCTAGGATTAAACAAATTAAAAAATCGATCGATTGTTATAAATGACGTTTCTAATTGGTCAAAAAAGCCTTTTAACTTTTACGCTAGTAAAATTGTATATTTTGGTAGTGTGGATGAAAGTAAAAACTGGCGCAAGATAGTATATCTCGCATGTGCTATGCCAACTTACCGGTTTCAATTGTATGCATTGACGAGGCCTCAGATTGCAGATTTACCTCCTAATCTTGAAGTTATCGTGGCAACGCCGTACGACGAATTAGAAAAGTTGATTTATCAAGAGGCTAGGGTTGTGCTAATTCCAAATATTAATACGCAAAATCTGAGGGGAGTTGATATAGGACGTTATACAAGTCCTTTAAAGCTCTTTGATTCATTGGCACTTTCGAAAATAATCATTTGCAATTCAATAGATGTGCTTTCAGATTATAAGGATTTGCCAAATGTTATTTTTGCTAAATCGGATAATATTGATGATTGGGTATGCGCCATTACTGAGTCCTTTAATAGCCCGGTTATTATGCCGAAAAAACAATTAAATTTCCCATTATCATACACCGAACGCACTAAAATATTATGGTCTTATTTTCATGCGTAACTGAGGTCAATTATCTACAAGAAATTCTATTGAACTATAAGGATTTTCCACAAGAAATTCTTGTTTATACTAATAAAAAAAATCTTGTGGATTTCTCTACTTCTAACATTGAGGTTAAGTATGTGAAATACAGTGGCAACAGTTTAGCGTTCACAAGACACATCAAAATGTTTGGTTTTGAGATTCATTCATCATATCCAAGTATATACTTTGATAGTACAGTTAACTTGACAGATTGGTTGTCATGCAAAAACTTGAACTTACCCGGTAAAGCGATTTTTTTTGCCCATCCAAAACGAAGGTCGGCTTTAAGTGAAGTTCTATACAATTTTATTGTTGGGAAAGAAAGTATTTCTTCGTTGATTAAATTCTGTATTTATGCCCTTAGGAATGGCTTGGGTGGCAGATTGACTCTAGGGGGAATATTTTATCTTTCGTCAAAAGCGGATATCAAATATATGCATGAATGGCATTATCATTACAATACGTTGGGTCTTAAGCGCGATCAGCCATCATTGTGTTATGTTGAGAATAGGTTAATATTTCCTTTACCGCTTAAAGTAATAGTAGGAAGAAATGAATTTATTCAGAACCGGTTAGTGAGATTATATATAGAATTTAAGTCGTGGATAAATTCATAGGGTTTTTGGTTGCATTATTTTCTTTGCAGGTTGTTATACCAATTAGCGGTATGAATATCCAAGTGTCATTGATTTTATTACCACTAATTATTTTTCTTTCTTTAAAATCTAAATTAAATAAAATCATTCTTATATTTCTTGGTTTATTTTTATCATCACTAGTTATTGCTATATCAGTGGTCAACGAAATTTACGATACTGATTTTTATGTGATTTTGTTCTACACTCTTTGCTCCACATTGATCTACTCATTGAATTTGAATAGAAGATTGATAATCATATATTACGCAGAATGGCTTTTTACCATAAATGGTGTAATTATGTTGTATGAAGTACTGACACAGACTAAACTTTTATATGGTGTTGAAACGGATGTTTTTATCGGTTTTTATCGGTCGAGTGGTCTAAGTGTTTTGTCTGGGGCATATCTAAGTGTCTGTTATTCAGTCCTTGCCTTTTATCATCAGGGAAGCATACTAAAGACATTGATTTACCTTTTAATTGGACTTTTAGCGGGTAGAACAGGTATACTTATTTTCTTTCTATTGCTTGTGATTAGGCTTGATATTAAGCGTTTTCTGCAAATATCATTTGTATTGCTTATAGCATTAATAGCAAGTTGGTCTTACCTATCCAGAAAGAATCCTGTAATTTATCGTGCTCTTGAGTTTGCCATTAAATATAAAGAGGCTGGTCGACTTAATACCAGCAGCAGTGATTCTTGGTTGGAATCTTGGGAAAGAATTAACACAGATGTAAACTATTTTTCCGGCATCGGCAATTTTGGGATGAGATCCGCCTCGCGTAATATAGTCCGATTGCCGTTTGATATTGGTTTAATCAGAATTCTATACGGCGGAGGATTATTGTGTCTACTAATTTGGTTGTTTATGATTCGACAAATAGGAAAGAGCTATTTCCGGGTTTTACTTCTTTTTAATCTTAAAGAATTAGCGCTTTGTCTACCAGTTTCAATCTTATTTTTGTTAGATGATTAATATTGTTTTTGTTCAGTTCGGCAATCGGCTAGAAATAGAGAATCTTATACATTTAATTTCTCACCCAAAAGTGAGGTGTTATGTGGTTATTAATGATGGAGAAGATGCACCAATAGGTGTTACAGATAGCCTGTTATTGAATAGAAATATAGGGTACTTGCCTGCGTTTCAGACAATTGTCAAGAGTTTGGAGCTTGATGGTATTACAATATTAGCTAATAGTGATATTAGCATACCTGAGGGTTTTTTTGACCGCCTAATTGGTTTTACTTGGCCCGCTAATGTTAAAATAATCGCTCCATCTATTGTTACGAATGGAGGTCGTTACCAAAACCCAAATTTAACTGAACGTAATCCATATTGGAAGATGCTTTTTTATAAGCTAATTTATTCTTCTGTGTTAGGAAATATTTATCTTTTCTTGTCGGACGTCAGAAACAGTATCCCTAAAGAGAGATTCAGTAATAGCATAGGTCGTCTTATCTACAGTGCTCATGGCTCCTTTGTAATTTTTCTTAGTACAGATAAATTAAGATCATTAGAAATTTATGGAGGATTTCTTCAAAACGAGGAGTACTACATAGCAGAAAATTATCGTAATGAAATCTATTACGATCCGCGCCTAAAAATAATGCACAATGCTCATTCAACTATAGGACATAAAAGTTATTCAGTTAGGAGAAGATTCATGAAATATAGTTTGAGTTATATCGTTGATAAATTTTATGTTTAAAGTGTTAGAGAATATGAGAATACTATTGAGTGCAAATGTATTCTTATGGCATTTTTTTGGAATATTGATAAAAGCTGGATTAATTCCTGAGGATTATTTTAATCTAACGAAAATTTTTAAAGGGGAAGAGTCTGTATTGATATTTTTTGTAATCTCTGGTTTTTTATTTGGTTATATCCACAAAAATATTAATTGGCGTGATTTTGTTAAGAAACGATTCTGGAGGTTGGCACCTATGTATTATGTTGCGGTTTTTACTAGCATTATAGTGACAATGGCCTTTCAGGCGAATATAGATGGATATTTCATATTGACTGATGTTATTTTGTATTATTTGTTTTTTATACCTCAATTCGCTAAGTTTTATCACCCCGAAGTGCTTGGTTATCTGGATGTACTATGGTCGATAGGCGTAGAAATGATGTTTTATGCACTCGTGCCTTTCATAGATCGCTTGAATTTAAAATCAGTGTTAATTGCATCTGTTTTGTTCTGCTTCATTTTGCCTTTCTTAGGATTCCATTCTTGGAAGGGGTATTTAGATTTCATGATGATTGGTTATGCTGTTGGTCGTTACAGGAAGATGTGTCATTATTACGGATTTAGTAAAGTCTCTGTTTTTGTTTTATTCCTATTTTTGTTTTTCTTATCATCCACGTTTGACGTAAAATATTATACATATTGGCTTGTTATTTTATTTAGCTTATTTTTGTTCTTGATGCCCCTAAATACTTCAGAGCACAAAGTAAGGATACTGTCTATAGTAGCAAAAAATAGTTATGCTTTTTATATTTTCCATATGTTTTACATTTATGGTCTGTTGTTTTTTATTCCCTACTTTAAGATTGAAATGGGAGTGTTATCAATATTTGTCTTATTTATATTGGGTTATTTTTTTATTAATCTTGTGGTATATAATATAGAAAAGCTATTAAAGAGTGTATTTAGTTATTAGAAAATTGCGTTTAGATAGTTTTGCTTGGAATACTTCTAAGACTGCAGTTTATTTTTTGAAATTTTTCCTTTCCAAGGAGACTGGTATTAAATTTATACCTAATGGCTCGTGGACTATACTTCCGGGATCTTTTTCTAAATATAAGGAGGGCTATTTACTTCCGAAGTATGGTAGGAATACAAATAGAGGGACGGTTGAAATATTTTATGTAAGTGCGCGGGGTGTTGAGATTTTTAAAACTTTTGACGACATAAGACATATTCATAAAATTTCTGTGACTGAGGAATGTATCATAGTGACGACAGGCGACATAATGGGTGAGTGCAGAATTATTTTTATGAGCTTTGATGGCGTTGTTAATGGGGTCATTAGCAATGGACAGGTGTCTAGAACGACCGATGTTCATTGCACAGAGCATAAATGCTACTGGATAATGGATAGTGAATATGTTGATTCTAAATGTATAGTATATGATCGAGAAAGAAAATCTTTGGAAAGTGTCTATAATGTAAGGCAACCAAGTTGGCATAGCATTAAAATTGATGGAAATATTTATTTCTCCACCACTATAGAAAGCAGGTCTTTTTGGAAGGGCAATTTTGCCGCAGTTTACAAATGGAATTTAGATACACATGATGTTGTTCCGATATATTATGTAAGGGGTAAGGGTATAGTACGAAAGTTCGTTCCACCGATTAGCATATATTTTGAATTTAGAGACTTAGCTCTTTATGCAGTAACCCGCGGTCGATTAATTTCAAAAAAGAGATTGAATATTACAGTTAAAGAGAACGTGGTTAATTTGGATTTATTGTTTTGTGAGACAAATTCGAGGGCTAAAATACTAGCATTTTATTCTATAAGTAATGATGAATTTATACTAAATGTGATTCGGCTGTCGAATAAGGACGATAGATGGTTGAATTACCTTTTAAAGAGGATATTTTGAAAGTAGTTATATTTGCCCCACATCATAGAAGCCGTGTTGCTTTAGATTTGATAACCTTACTGTTAGACCATGGACATGAAGTAAGTCACATATATGTAAAAAAAATTACTCATAATAGAATTTGGCATGAGCTGCGCCGCGATGGCTTTTATGTGTTATATAAGAAAGTGATTTGGAAAGCATTAGTTCCATTTGTTAAGTCTCGAAGAGTTTTCCTCAGAAATTCAAAGGAGGAATTAAGAGTATCTAGTTTGAAAAAGTTTTCTAGTATAGAATACACTGAAGTGGGAGAGTTCAGAAATATCGCTAATCTTGAACTCGCAGATGTCGTATTATTTTGTGGCGGCGGTTATGTTTACAAGAGTGTATTGGATAGAATCCCCGTAATTAATTGTCACATGGGTATATTACCATCGTACAGGGGTATGGATGTTGTTGAATGGCCGATTTGGAAAAATGATTGGGAAAATATAGGGTTAACTATACATTATATGGCTACTGAAATAGATATGGGGAACGTATTATTTAGACATTATATAGAGGCCCGAGATTTTAACACGATTGTAGACATAAGAAATCATATGCTTGAAATCATGCCTAGGTTATTGTTAGAATCTCTTGCTTATTTATATCTTGAAGGAGAAGTTCAATTGAAGACTGACGGTGATTTATATTTTAAAATGTCTGCAGGACTGAGAAAGGAAACTGAAAAAATTTTTAATGCCAATTTAAGATTTGAATAGTACAGTAATCTGCATTGGATTTGTAGGGTTATTTACTGGCTTATATCTTTCGGACTTGTGCATTGAGGTAACCTGTTTGGATATTGATGAGAAGAAGATCGAGGGCATTAAGAACGATATCGTTCCGATCTATGAACCGGGCTTACATGACATCGTTGAGTGCAATTTTACTAAAGGCGGTTTGAATTTATCGACCGATTTGAGCGAAGCCAACCAAGGTTCAGCTGCGGTTTAATGTCTTTGGGCACACCTCCAAGCGAGGACTGTTCTGCGGATTTAAAGTACTTGCTTATCGTTGCTGATCAGATAAATAAGGACCTTGACCGATTCCTGGTGGTGATAGCAGAATCTATCGTGCCGTTTTGTACTGCTGAAAAGGTACGCTGTAACTTAGCAAATGCCTTAGACCGGCGCGATGTACGTTTTTGTTTTGATGTGGCTTCGAACCCTGAGCACTTGAAGGAAGTCGCCGCTATAGACGACTACTTGAAGCTCAAGCGCATAATGTTGGGTATTGATAGCGACGACGCACAAAAAATCATGGACAAGCTCTACCATCCATTCACCTTGAAGGGCCACCCAGTGATTTTTATGGACATGCCTTCTGTCGAGATGACCAAATATTCATCAAACGCCATGTTTGCAACGAAGATTTCCCTCATGAACGACATTGCTAACTTGTGTGAGTTGAAGGGTGCCGATGTGAACTGGGTGCGCAAGGGCATTGGTTTAGGTCCTAGAATAGACGACAAGTTCATCTTTCCAGGTATAGCGTATGGGGGTTCTTGTTTCCTGAAAGATGTAAAAGCATTGGGTCGCGCGGGCCGAGAATACGGACACACCTTGAGCATCCTTGAAGCTGTTGAGGCAGTGAGCGACGACCAAAAGAGTGTGCTGTTCAATAAAATAAATGCCTACTTCGGTGGCGACCGACAGGGCAAGACCATTATTTTTTTGGGACTGTCGTTCAAACCAAATACGGACGACATGCCCGGGGAGCCGTCTATAGTATTGACTAATCTATTGACCCAGGCAGGGGCACACCTTCGTGCCTACGACCCGGTCCCTATGGAAGAAGCCAAGTACGATTTGGGCGATACCATCACCTACTGCGAAAGGGACATGGATGCGGTACAGGGTGAAGATGCCTTCGCACTAATAACCGAATGGACCGAGTTCCGCGTACCCAATTGGGGAACGTAGGCGCTGCCATGAAGACCAAGGTGGTCTTTGGCGGCCGTAACCTCTACCGCAGCACAATTGTAGTGGAAGAAGGTTTTGATTATTACGGAATTGGAATGGGCGTGAACATTGATGAAAAAGGATAATATGAAAAAAATATTAGTCACAGGTACCGCAGGTTTCATTGGATTTCATTTAACAAATAGGTTGGTGAATGAAGGATACGAAGTGGTAGGTCTCGATATTATCAATGATTATTATGACATCAATCTGAAATACGGGAGGTTAAATTTTTTAGGTGTTTCAAAAGATCACATTCAGCTGAATCAGAAAGTTTCTTCGAGCATTCATTCCAACTTGAATTTCGTACAATCCGATTTAGCGGATCACGAATACATTGTCGAAATGATGCGGTCAGAATCTTTTGATTTTGTCGTAAACCTTGCCGCACAGGCTGGCGTGCGATATAGCATTGATAACCCTTTAGCATACACCCATTCCAATGTTGATGGTTTCTTGTCTATTCTAGAGGGAGCGCGCCTGAGCAAGGTCAAGCATTTGGTTTATGCCAGTACAAGTTCAGTTTATGGTTTAAACACAGCGATGCCTCTAAAAGAAACCTCACCTACTGAACATCCTATGGCGCTTTATGCTGCCACCAAGAAGGCGAACGAAATGATGGCACATAGTTATTCTCATTTGTTTGACGTACCTACTTCAGGATTAAGATTCTTTACTGTTTATGGACCTTGGGGCCGTCCAGATATGGCACTATTCCTTTTTGCGGAGGCCATCAGAAAAGGAGAGCCAATTAATGTTTTTAATCACGGTAAGATGATTAGAGATTTCACTTATGTAGATGACATAGTAGAAAGCATTACTAGGCTGGTAGTTAAACCACCGCGAGGAAACACAACGTGGAATGGAGATACCCCAAGAATAGACACCTCTTCGGCTCCTTATCGGATATTCAATATTGGAAATGGTTCGCCTGTGGAGCTTATGCGCTATATAGAAGCTGTTGAGTCTGCATTAGGCATAAAAGGTAAATACAATATGATGGATATTCAGCCTGGGGATGTACCAGCTACACATGCGGATACAACTTCGTTAGAAGACTATATTGGCTTTAAGCCTAAAACTACAGTTGAAGAAGGCGTGAGGAATTTCATTAGTTGGTATAAAGAATTCTATAACATCACTTAACACATAGGATGCAAGGAAAAGCTAATCAGTATGAAGAACATCATCATCACCGGCGGCGGCGGATTTATTGGTGACCTCTTCCCACGAATTAGTACGTTTTTAAACTAGAGTTTTTGGGCCCAAATCCCCGGGCAGAGGGACGTGAAAAAACACGAAATTGGACCCGTCATGAAGAAGTCAAAATTCTCTGAAGCTCAAATCGTTTATGCCATTCGCGAAAATGAATCAGGCACTAAGGTTGCTGAGATTACCCGTCGGCTTGGCATTAGCCAAGCCACCTTTTTTACCTGGAAGGAGAAGTATGGTGAAATGGGCGTTACGGAGTTAAAGCGCTTGCGATTTCTTGAGGATGAAAATGCACAGTTGAAGAAATTGGTCGCCGATTTGAGCCTAGGCAAGCAAATGCTTCAAGACATTTTAAAAAAAAAGTTCTAACGGATGCCATACGAAAGGCCATGGCCCACTACCTGCAGGAGGCTTATGCCGTGTCGCTGCGTCGTAGTCTGCATATCGCCAATGTGGTTCCTTCGATCTGGTACTACAAGAAAAGAGATCGAGGCGATCAATTATTGCGAATGCGCATGAAGGAGATAGCAGCAGTACGGGTGCGCTATGGTTTTGAGCGAATCTTAATCATGCTGCGGCGAGAAGGCTTCAAGGATAATCACAAGCGCGTTTACCGCGTGTACCGTGAAGAAGGGCTAAATCTAAGAAGCAAGCGACCGCGACGCTCCCGTAGTGGAGCACACCGCTTAGAGCGGGTTGATGCTCCAGCAATCAATCGGGTGTGGAGCATGGACTTTCTTCAAGATGCGCTGTTCAATGGACAACGATTTCGCATCTTGGCTATAGTGGATAACTACAGTAAAAAATGCCTTTCCCTGCTCGTAGGTAAATCTCTTCGTGGAGAAGATGTCCGCAATGAATTGACCCAAGTCTGCAAAGAGGAAAGCTGCTTCCCTGAGCGAATTCAATGCGACAATGGAAGTGAGTTCATTTCAAAAGAAGTGGATCGATGGGCCTATGAAAATAACGTCACTATGGATTTCTCTAGGCCAGGCACACCCACGGATAATCCGTACATCGAGTCCTTTAATGGGAAGTTTAGGGACGAATGCCTGTCGATGAATTGGTTTATGGATCTAAATGATGCTCGAGAGAAGATTGAGGAATTCCGCATCGATTACAACACAGTGAGACCACATTCGTCCATCTTCGATTTGCCACCCGAAGAATTCATATATTTACATCAAACTAACCCCGAATTCTCTAGTTAAAAGGGTTACTAATAAGGGGAGTACCTCATAACCCCGAATTCTCTAGTTAAAAGGGTTACTAATAAGGGGAGTACCTCACACTTAAACAATCAAAATATGAATTTAGAAAAAGCACTAAGATTAAGGCAAAAGATTTTACTCCTATTGATTCCTAATTGGATTTGGCCTAAAAGTATTATTTATAATGGAATTGAGGTTTCAATTCGAGACTCAGGCTATTCAACTGGTACCAAATATGCATTATGGAAGAGAACGTACGAAAATGAAGAACTTCATTTTGTTAATGAACATATAAAAGAAGGTGATTTTGTGCTAGAATTAGGCGCCTCTCTGGGGATAGTTACTCGTTTATTATCTAAAAAGGTGGGTAAATCAGGGAAAGTAGTCGCTGTTGAAGCCTCAAAAAAAGTGTTTAACAAAGAGTATTCAAAAATTAAACACTTGGAAAATGTTATTTACATTAATGCGCTAGGTATTCCCTGTAATGGCTTAAATCATTCTAAGTTTAAAAACCTTGTCTTTGAAGACGGAATATCGACGTTAGGAGGAAGACTGAACTATGAAAACACACAAATATCTGAAAATACAATTGTCGATTTAGGTGTTCTTGAACATGGTTATCAAAGATATTGTTTAGTTGTAGATATTGAAGGGGCTGAACAAGAAATATTGAATGAAAAAGCTTCAATTGATCCAAGAATAGAAATCGTAATCATTGAACTTCATCCAGGTATTTATGGAACGCAAGTAGAAAATGAAATAAAAAACAAATTGGTCAGTCAAGAATTTAAGTTATTAGATTGTCGTAATAATGTTTTTGTTTTTAGACGCTTTTAATGCATCATGAGCTAAGACCCCAAGGCGGGGTCGTATTTGTCAACGAGCATGGCTTCATTGATGAGGGTCAACGTTAACAAATTGCTGTGCCTCTTGTGAATATTGGATATGGGAAATATCTTAAAATCCTCTTTTGCTAAAAAGACTTTATTATACACTTAAGTATCTGAGGTTCAATCAGGTGTTTAATCAGATAAAATATAGGCTAGTTAAACCTATAAGAGTAGCTACTCCTTGGGATGGAGTCTTTTCTCAATTTGATTTAGTTGATTTTCCAAAAAAGCGAGAGTCGTTATCAATTAGCGAGGGTATTTGGAGCTTTACCTTTTTGAATCTAGAGCATTCGTTTTCTCAGGATTCAATTGATTGGTGTTTCCCTGATTATGGAATTCTTTGGACGTATAATCTTAATTATTTTGATTGGCTGCATCAGCCAGGTATCACAAAAGAGCAAGGGTTGGAAGCTCTCGGTCAGTTTTACGCAACTTGCGTAGAGAAGAATCCCATCATTTTACATCCGTATCCAACATCGCTGAGGATAATTAATGCAGCGAAGTTTATTTCCAAGTGGGATATCAAAGAAGGTTGGCTCTATCATGAACTAGTTTCGGACTTAAAGTTCTTAAGTAGTAGGTTAGAGTACCACCTTTTAGCCAATCATCTTCTAGAAAATGCCTTCGCACTTTATATCGGAGGTATAATAACGAATCAAGATGTGTTTATTCAAAAGGGTAAAAAACTTCTAGTTCGTGAACTCAAAGAACAGATTTTACATGACGGAATGCATTTTGAGCGCAGCCCTATGTACCATCTAATCATTCTGGAAAGGTTGTTAGATGCATTGAATTTTGCAAAAACTAATGATGATGACTTGGAATTTACATTAAAGTCATATGCGGTGCGGATGACTGGGCTCGCAATGAATTGGTGTGATCTAGATAGAATTCCCATGATGCAAGACAGTGCATATAATATTTCATTAAGTGTTCCTGAGCTACTCAATTATTCTAAAATCTTACTTGGCAAATATTATCCTACTACTTCAAATGATATGAAGGATTGCGGATACAGAAAATTAAAGTCTGGGAGTTTTAACTTGTTTGCAAATGTGGGGAGCATTGGTCCTTCGTATCAGCCAGGTCATGCTCATGCAGATGAGTTGAATTTTGAATTGTTTTATAAGGGTACTCCAATCATTGTTGATACTGGGGTTAGTACGTACGAGAAAAACGACAAACGATTGCTTGAAAGATCTACCCTCAGTCATAATTGTGTTGTTTCAGGAAAGAACTCAAGTGATGTTTGGTCAGGATTTAGAGTTGGGAAGAGAGCAGCTGTCAAGATTGATATAGATGACGATCAAAAATTAAAAGCAACACACGATGGTTATGCTGGGCTTACGTCTCGAACTTTTGATTGTTCTGTAATAGGTCAAATCATTTTAACGGATAAGTTAGAATATCATTCGATTTCTAAAGGTTTTTCCGCTAAAGGCTATCTTCACCTACACCCCGACGTCCACCTAGAGCAACTTGATAAGGCTACCTTCCTGCTTAATAAGCAAATTGAAGTGACTTTTCAAAACAACGACGTTCACCCTTCAATGATAGTATTAGACAACTATAGCTATGCAAGGGGCTACAATACACTCATAGATTCGATAGTTATTACTTATTCCCTTTTTGAACAAGCTATAATCCGGATTCGTGAAGTCAGTTAAAAGGATTCTATTTCTAACAGATAACTTTCCGCCGGAGGTAAATGCTCCGGCAACCAGAACATATGAACACGCGCGTGAATGGGTAATAAAAGGGGTTGAAGTCACCATAATAACTTGTGCTCCAAATTTCCCACATGGAAAAGTCTACCCAGGCTTTAAAAATAAACTCATTAATCGAGAGGTAAAAGACGGAATCAAAGTAATCCGGGTTTGGACTTATATAACTGCGAATGAAGGGTTCATCAAGCGCATACTCGATTACATATCATTCGCGGTTATGGCCTTCTTGGTTGGGCTTTGGGTTAGAACTGATGTCATTGTAGCAACTTCTCCTCAGTTCTTTACTGCAGTTGCGGGTAGATGGCTGTCATTTTTTAAGTTGAGGCCATGGATTATGGAAGTCAGAGATTTGTGGCCAGAATCTATTGCAGCAGTTGGCGCAATGAATGAAGGCCAAATGTACAAGTTCCTCGAGTGGTTAGAACTGAGACTGTATAAATCAGCTAAGAAGATAATTGTAGTAACCGATACCTTTAAAAGAAAAATTGCTGAACGTGGTATTGATTCATCAAAGATAGACGTACACAAAAATGGTGTTATACTAGATCTATTTGAGTCTAGACCAAAGGATGATGTACTCATGGAAACTTATCCTCAGCTCCAAGGGAAAAAAGTATTTGCTTACATAGGTACGCACGGTATGGCACATGGTCTTTCGTTCATTTTAAATTGCCTTTCCAATCTCAAAGAGAGTATACCTCAAGCTCATTTTCTTTTCATAGGTGAAGGAGCTGAAAAAGAAAATCTTTTAAAGCAGGCTGATGATCTTCAGTTGACGAATGTGACTTTTATGCCTTTTGTGGCGAAGCAAGAAGTGGTTCGTTACTTGTCGCTAATGGATGTCGCTTTAGTCAATTTGAAGAAAAGTGACACATTTAAAACAGTTATTCCAAGTAAGATTTTCGAAGCAGCAGCACTCCAAAAACCAATATTGCTCGGGCTAGAAGGTGAAACAAAAGGAATTATTGAATCTTATAATGCGGGAACTTGCTTTGAACCAGAAAACGAAAAAGATTTTATTGCACAGTGCCATACCATCTTAGATGACCAAAATTACCGAGAATATCAAGAAGGCTGTCAAAAGCTTGCCGAGGCATTTGACAGAAAGCAAATAGCGCTACAAGCATTAGAAACGATAACAACAGACCTTTGAACCACATTACAATTATCGCAGGAGCCCGTCCGAACTTTATGAAAGTAGCTCCAATCATTCATGAAATTAGAAAAAGAAGAGCTAAAGGAGTTCATATAGACTACTCATTAGTACACACCGGACAGCACTACGATAAAAAGATGTCTGGAGACTTCTTTGAGCAATTGAACATCCCCGAGCCTGATGCGAATCTTAGCGCAGGAGGGGGAACTCAAGCCGAACAGACCGGTGCTATAATGGTTCGCTTCGAGGAGTATTTGATGAATAACCCTACCAATCTAGTTTTGGTTGTGGGTGACGTCACTTCTACAATGGCATGTGCCATTACAGCTCAAAAACTACGAATTAAGGTCGCCCACGTTGAGGCAGGTATTCGTTCGAATGACTGGTCGATGCCAGAAGAAATCAATCGATTGGTAACGGATGCAATCACTAACTATTTCTTTACGACTTCTGAGGTAGCTAATGCAAACCTCAAGGCATCAGGTTATGGTGATGATCAAATCTACTTCGTCGGAAACTGTATGATTGATACTCTTCTTGCGAACAGGTCAAGATTTATTCAGCCATCGATTTGGGAAGAACTTGGACTTAGTGAAAAGGGATTTTTTATGATGACGCTTCACCGTCCAGCGAACGTCGATGAGGGTGCGAAGTTGAAGAAGTTGATGGACGAGATAATCAACAATTCTATGGGCCTTCCATTAGTATTCCCGGTTCACCCTAGAACTAAGAAGATGCTCAATGAGCTAGGCATTGAGCATGAGAGACTGCACATGGTTGAACCAATGAACTATTTAGAGTTCAACTATCTTGTCGAAAGATCATTTGCTGTGGTTACTGATTCTGGTGGAATTACTGAAGAGACTACAGTTATGGGCGTTCCGTGTTTAACGCTACGAGATAACACCGAGCGTCCTGAAACAATTACAGTAGGAACCAACGAACTGATTGGTACAGATCCTAAAAACATCGCACCGGCAATGAAAACTCTTTTTGCTGGAGGATGGAAGAAAGGTGGTATACCTGAGTTGTGGGATGGTAAATCAGCCGAGCGAATTGTTCAAAAGCTAATTGAACTTTAGAGCCGCTTAACTTTACTTTAAAGGGTCGCCATGGCGACCCTTTTTATTTACAGTAAACTGTAAATCAGACCACTTAGGGCTATTAGGCAACCCGAAATAGCCAAACTTACGGCCAAATGATTTTTATTGGTCGCTGCCAACAATTTGTGGTGCACGTGCGATCGGTCAGCTACGAAGGGACTCTTTCCGCGGCTTAGTCGGCGAATGTAAACCTGGAGTGAGTCAAACAGCGGGTACCAGAATACCGCTACCAGCATAAAGAAGCTGGGGATGAGGGTTCCGCTGGCGAGTTCAAGCTGCGGCTGCTTGCCAATAATCCGCGCCGTAGTCATGGCGGCAATAAGGCCAATGACTGTGGAGCCTGTATCGCCCATAAAGGTGCGGGCCGTCTTCCTAAAATTAAATACGAGAAACCCGAGGACTCCGACCGCCATGGTCAGGAGTAGGGTTGCCATGTGCGGGTACGTTCCGAGGTGAGTGAACCACGCCAAAAAGCTGAAGCTGAGGACGGTGTAGCTGCCGAGCAGGCCGTTGACGCCGTCGGTATAGTTAATGGCGTTGATGGTGAACTGAAAGAAGGCCAACATTAAGATCCAGCCCCACCAGCTGTGTACAAGGTGGATTCCGAAGGCGCCACCAAAGTCGAGGGGGATAAGATTCCAGGTATAGATGACAAAGGTGCTTGCCGCGACCTGAATAGGTAACTTGACCTTGTGGCTGAGGTTTTGGGCGTCGTCTACGATACCCATCACATAAAGTATAGCTGCCGAGATGGTGAGGCTTAGGACTTTGGCATCGATTTCGTCTACGAGGATCCACCAGCCAATGAATGCGGCGGGGATAAATACGTGCCCGCCGATGCTGGGGGTGGGGTCCTTGTGGATTTTGCGAATCGACGGTTTGTCGAGCTTGCCAGACTTAATGGCATAACTGATGCCCAAGGGCGTGACGAGCACCACGGCAAGAAAAACTCCGGTAAGAACAGCCAGGGTCATAGGTTCAACAAAGGTAAGCTTAGACCAATAGGGCTGGGCGCTGCTTTGGGCGTTTTATGGGCCTTGAGAGTCCTTTTAAGATGTCCGGGCGTGGCGGGTGAGTGCCCGACGGGTTTGGCTTGGCGATGGGGGGATTTCCGGGTCAAGGAAACTATGGTTTGGTTGGTAGTACAAACCTACGCTTTTATCGCTGCGGGCGAGGGGCTTGAGGGGTGCCTGGCTAAGGCGTGGGATGATTTGACCGGTTGCGGGTGGGTTAGAAGGGTACTTTGGATCTTGAGGTTGATTTTGGGGGTATTTTGACCGTCGCGATGGTAATGGGGCGCGAGGTGGGTGACGAGAGTGCGAGAAGCGAGTGACGAGTCGCTTGGCGCTAATTGACTGAAATTGTGTATATTTCGAATACCTAACACCTTAATACCTTGAAAATCAATGAAAAATTTAACACTAAAATCCCTGGCCGGCTTTGCCGTATTCTTTGCGGTGGGCTGGCTGGTCTATGGCTTTGTGCTGGTTGACTACATGGCGTCCAACGTGAGCGTCGGCTATGCGGGCGTCGAGCGAGGGCCAGAAGACTTCAAAATGGGCTATATGGCCGTGGGCAACCTCGCGTTGGGCACTTTGATCGCCTACGTCGGGCAACTGCGCGGCGACCGCGACTGGCTGGCGGGCTTTAAAGGCGGGGCCATTGTGGCCTTCCTGTATGCCTGCACGGCAAACCTCATGTCGTACTCGATGCTCGACCTGACGACCATAACCGCAACGTGGCTTGACATAGTGGTGATGTCGCTGCTCGGCGGCCTCATGGGTACAGCCTCGGCCCTGGTGGGCAACAGCAGCGAGGCCTAAGGATTAAACTGCGCTTTGTGAAGCCCTGGGGTGTTGACCCCGGGGCTTTTTTTGTGCGCGGTACCTAGTTAAAAGATCCTAGTTACTGGCCTTACTCGCCAAATGGTAGCTCGCGTAGCTGGCGAATCCGCTGCGGTGCAGGCGTTCGAGCTTGGTGAGTTCGGGCTGGGTGAGCTCAAGGTGGGCGACGTGGGCGATGCGAAAGTGGTTGAGGACCTGCTTAAAGGTCATTCCGAGGTCGCGCCGCACGACTTTAGAGATGCGGTCGTTGGACCATCCGAGGGTTTCGCCGACCTCGTTGAGTGAGTAGCGGGAATTGCTGAAGTTGCGCGGGTCCTTGAGCAGATGCACGAGGAGTTCGACGTCGGGGTTCCAGGCCGCCTTGAGGGGGAGTCCGTGTTCGCTCTGAAAGAAGACCTCGCGGTTGGTGCCATAGACCAGCAGCACGATGCTGTCAATCACAAAGCTCAGGATGACGGTGGCGGCGATAAGCCGATAGAAATTGGCCGACTGGTGGTCGCCCCACACAACCATGAGTAGGAGCAGCACGCAGCGCGTGAATCCGTTAAGCAAGTAGTAGAATTCCCAGCGGGTGCTGTGGTTGACATAGGGCAGCGACGGCCAGCGCCAAGTGATTTTGTGGCGAAGCAGCACCGCGAGCACACTGCCCACAAAGATCACGTACACGGTGCTGATGCGTCCCACGTTTTGGGTGGCGTCGGGGAACCATCCGTCGAGCGCCGACCATTCGGGCACGTAGCCCGCGCGGCTCAGGAGCTCGTAGGCCAGGGCCGAGGTGCCTGCCAGCGCCCCAGCCAAACTGACGGGCATGAGCCAGCGGTCACGCCCGCGGGGCTTAAACAGAATAGTGAGTACAATGGGGTTGGCGATCACAAAGAGCACCCTTAAAGAATTCATGGGGTCTTGGCCGTGCAGTGCCATGTCGCCATAGAAGGCCACGACCGCCACACTAAGGGTGTTGAGCGTGGATTTAATGCCTAACGAGATGAGCTTGACCTTGTTTTGGTAGCGCATCATGACCATCGCGCGGCCGAGCCCAATCAAGCTCAGGAGCATCAAAATCAAGAAAAGAAGTTTTAAAATCATCTATTTAGGGTTTAAAAAGGGGATTTTAATGTTTAAAATAACCGAAAACAGAGATAAATGCCTTGAAATTGGTGCTATTTAGGAGTTGAGAGGGGGCTTTAAAAAAGTTCGATTCAAAATAGGTTTATGTCGCTGCAGTACAGTCTGTGGCACCCAAACCATGATGAATTCGATTCCTAAATCTAGTCTTTTAATTGCTTGGTTGGTTGCGTCCGCCGGGCAAACTTCGGCCCAGACAACCTACACCTACAACGGCAGCAGCTGGAGCGACGGCTCGTCGACGGTTACGACCCCGGTTTTGGCTTCGGGCAATTCTGTCGTCATTCACTCGGGCAGCCTGACCTGCGGGGTGCTGACGGTGACCGACCAGTCTACGTCCACTTCTGGGGTAAACTACACGGCAAGTTTTTCGCAAACCTTTAAACCCATGTACGGCGGAAGCGTTTCGGCCGTTTCAGTGTATAAGCTGGGCACCGGCAACTCGGGATTGCCCTTTGTGCTGAAGCTGTACCAAGGCACACCGGGTTCGGGAACCCTACTGCGCACCCAGTCCTTTGTGACCGTAAGCGACGAAGAGCAGCGGGTTACGCTGTCTTCGCCCGTGCTCGTCTCAGGAACGACCACCTATTCACTGGTGATTGAAAACAACGGTAGCCCAACACCGGCGGCATTCAAATGGCGCCGAACCCAGTCCAACGTCTACACAGAGGGCGCACTTTACCTGGGCGCGGGCGCGACGAGCCAAGACCTTTGGTTTCGCCTGCGCTACGACCACAGCTTGGGCAACCTGACGATCGCCCCCGGGGCGAGCCTGACCATGGATTTTTGTGACCTGAACGTCGCCGGCAACCTGGATTTGTCGGGCACCCTGACCCTGAACGCCGAGTTCGCGGACTATTCGCAGCTCAAGGTCTGCGGCAGCGTGACCGGCCAAGGAACCATGGTTCAAAAGCAGTTTTTAACCGGCTCAGGATACCACGCCCTGGCGTCGAGCGTGACCACGGGCTTTGACAGCACTTCAGGTGCGACCTCGGCGTTGTTTTCGTACAACGCCAACACCGGCGGCTACTACACCAACCCAAGCCTCACGGCAGTGGGCCAGGGCTACTTTGGCGGACTGGGCACCAACGGCTTTGTGTCGGCCGACGGCAACT
>JACCDQ010906144.1_pt1 | contig 40223 bp, 42 predicted proteins | sample 7446031 | NCBI WGS metagenome assembly JACCDQ01 (sample SAMN15323442, study PRJNA562643) | freshwater metagenome | isolation source: river surface water | place: USA:Blue River Watershed | collected 2017-08-17 | reverse complement strand
TGGTGCCTCGGGTCGGAATCGAACCGACACTCCTTTCGGAACCGGATTTTGAGTCCGGCGCGTCTACCAATTTCACCACCGAGGCAGGGCAAAGCAACAGGCACAGTAGCAACAACTGCAAGTCGCCCTGAGAGCGCGGATTATCGCTGATTTGGCAGGGCAGGGCAACCGCGCGGCAACCACAAGCTGTGGTTGCCGCGCCGGGTCAGGGCCTTACTGCATATGCTGGCCGCCGTTGATCGAGATGTTGGCACCGGTCACGAACGCCGCTTCTTCCGAAGCGAGATAAGCGACCAAGCCTGCAACTTCTTCCGGCTTGCCGAGCCGGCCCATAGGAATTTGCGGAATGATCTTGGTATCCAACACCTCTTGCGGGATCGCGGTCACCATCTTCGTGCCGATATAGCCCGGCGAGATGGTGTTAACCGTCACGCCTTTGCGCGCCACTTCGAGTGCGAGCGCCTTGGTGAAACCATGCATGCCGGCCTTGGCGGCCGCATAGTTGGTCTGACCGAATGCGCCTTTCTGGCCGTTCACCGACGAGATGTTGATGATGCGACCCCAGCTGCGCTCAACCATGCCGTCGCAAACAGGTTTGGTCATGTTGAATACTGAGTCGAGGTTGGTCTTGACTACCGCATCCCAGTTCACCTTGTCCATTTTCTTGAAGGTCATATCGCGCGTGATGCCGGCGTTATTGACCAGCACGTCGATCGGCCCCATATCTTTCACGATCTGCGAAATGCATTCCTGTGCCGATGCATAATCGGAGACGTCGCATGGATAGGCGCGGAAGCTATAGCCTTTCTCTTTCATCTCGGCCAGCCAGGCCGCCACTTTCGTGTTGCCCGGCGAATAGGTCGTCGCCACGTCGTAGCCCATGTTGGCCATCTTGATGCAAATCGCCTCGCCCAGACCGCCCATGCCCCCGGTTACCAGCGTTACTCTGCTCATGTCTGCTCCTGATTGTTTGTGTTAGTGCAGTACAAAAACGCGAGAACTTCCGCGTTCAACAACTTCCGTGCGGTGAGATTCAGCGTTCGATCGCCAGGGCCACACCCATGCCACCGCCGATACACAGGCTGGCCAGGCCGCGCTTGGCATCGCGACGGATCATTTCGTGAATCAGCGTGACCAGGATGCGGCAGCCAGAGGCGCCGATCGGATGGCCGATAGCAATTGCCCCGCCATTCACGTTGATCTTGCTGGTATCCCATTCCATTTGCTTGTTGACCGCGATGGCCTGCGCTGCGAAGGCTTCGTTAATCTCCATCAGGTCGAGATCTTTGACGCTCCAGCCAGCCTTTTGCAGGCAGCGCTGGCTGGCCGATACCGGGCCCATGCCCATGATGCTCGGGTCGAGCCCGGCGGACGCGTAGGATTTGATTTTCGCGAGCGGCTTCAGGCCGAGTTGTTGAGCCTTCTTTGCCGACATCATCATCACTGCGGCAGCGCCGTCATTGATTCCGGAGGCATTGCCCGCCGTGACTGTGCCTGCCTTGTCGAAGGCCGGACGCAATCCGGACAGGGCGTCGAGCGTGCTGCCGGCCTTGATGTATTCGTCGGCATCGAACACGATCGCGCCTTTTTTCGACGGGATTTCCAGCGGCAGAATTTCATCCTTGAACTTGCCGGCTTTCTGCGCAGCCTCGGCCTTGTTTTGCGAGGCCAGCGCAAATTCGTCTTGTTCTGCGCGCGATACGTTGTATTTCTTCGCAACGTTCTCCGCAGTGACGCCCATGTGGTACTGGTTGTACACGTCCCACAGACCATCGACGATCATCGTATCAACCAGTTTCGCATCGCCCATGCGGAAGCCGTCGCGCGAGTTGTTCAGCACATGCGGTGATGCGCTCATGTTTTCCTGGCCACCAGCAATGATAATGTCGGCGTCGCCGCACATAATCGCCTGCGCTGCCAGATGGGTTGCTTTCAGTCCGCTGCCGCAGACCTTGTTGATGGTCATGCCCGGCACCATGTCCGGCAGCCCCGCCTTGATCACCGCCTGTCGCGCCGGGTTTTGTCCAACGCCGGCCGTCAGCACCTGGCCCATGATGACTTCGCTGATCAGCTGAGGGTCGATGCCGGTTTGCGCGACCAGTCCTTTGATCACATGCGCGCCGAGCTCGGCAGCGGGCACCTTAGCGATCGTTCCCCCGAATTTGCCCACCGCAGTACGTGTGGCGGCAACGATTACAACCTCTTCCATTATTGTTCTCCGATCTGTATTTCGACAAAAGCTACTGAACTGCCGGAACTGCAAAGACCTTGCCAACGATGCGTCAGGCCAAGACGCATCATGCTAGCAATCAGCGTTCCATCGTTTTTGACAATGGTCAGCCGAAGAAATGCTTTCGACCTGCCCGAAGGCTATCGGTAGTCAGAGAAGACGATGAAGTGGGGTTGAATGGCCGCGAACGGCACCCTACGCTGAGGGGTGCCGATTCCCGTATTCGGGATAGATCTCCGACTTCATCAACTGTGTGATGCCGTCAGAAAATTGAGCAAGGTTGTGCACGTACTCATGCTCAAGGCCGATAGGCGATGGCCGGGTAGGCTTCACCGACAGGCCCGCTATCCAGCGTCACTGTCTCCATTTTTAATGTGATGTTTGGTTTGGTAAAACCTGGAGAAATATTAGCGCGATAAATTGCGCTTTGGTGATTTTTTTTCTTACCAAAACTTACAGCGATCGACTGGCATGACGCGCGTTAATTCACGCTTGAAGTTTGACGATCATCGGCCAAGGATACGCAGCGCGCTCGTCGGCAATTCGTTCAGGATAGCGGACGAATTTCCAGATCCCCGCGCAGCATCGCGCGGCTGAGAATTTTGTAGGTGTCGAGATCGAAGGCCGGGCGTGCGGGAGCTTGTTCGAGCAGGCTCCAGAGTTCGTCTTCGCTGCGTGCCGTGCCCAAATAGCACCAGTTGTTGACGACGTGAATGTCGGTGCGATCCTCGCCGAAACGCTCGACCAATCCTACTGCCCCTGAGTGAGGCCAGGTCTTCACGTGCAACGAAGACAGCGCTGCCTCCAACCGTGCACGATGGAAGGATTCCGCTTCCTTGCCGACGCAGACCCCTTTGCAGCGCCGCAGCTGCCAGCCAAAACAGGGCTTGTTGTGTCCGGCCGATTTTTCCAGGCCCAGCTGCACCAGACAAAGCTGATGAGATTCCGCCAGCTCGCGCAATGCGGTCTCGGCTTTGCGCTTCGAACTGAACAGGCCGTAAAGCCGGTCGGCGCGGCCGAAATCCTGTTCGCTCGCATAGGTCAGCACCGGGAAGGTGCGGCCACGCACATCTTCGTTCAGCCGCCATGCGCACAATTCACCTTGCCGGCGCAGTAGCCGGTTATGCACCGGCTGCAGGTCTTTCACCAGCTGCGCTTCCAGCAGCAGTGCGCCGATCTCGCCGGCGGTCTCGCGCCAGTCGATTCGGTGCAGCTGCTGAGATAGCCGCATGTCTTTGTAGAGCTTGTGGTCGGCGTTGAAATGCGACAGCACGCGCTGGCGCAGCCGCACGCTTTTGCCGACATACAGCGGCAAATCGTTTTCGCCGTAAAACAGATAGACGCCAGGGGTGTCGGGAATGGCGTCGAGCGCATCGGTCGGCAGGTGCGATGGCAGGCTCGGCCGCTGCAGCAGCGACGACAACGCCGCTTCGAAGGTGTCGGCCGGCAGGGTCGTCGTTAGCTTCTGCCAAAGTTGCCACAGCAAATCAGCATCGGCGAGTGCACGATGGCGTGCATCGGCCTTCAGCCCATGCCGATCGATCAGCGTGTCAAGGTTGTGCTTGCGCTCATTCGGAAACAGCGCGCGCGACAGCTTCACCGTGCACAGCACGTCGGCCTTGTAGGGCAACCCGGCCTCGCTGAACGCATTGCGCAGGAAGCCGTAGTCGAAGCGCGCGTTGTGCGCAATGAAGAGTGCACCTTGCAGCCGGTCGTGCAGTGCTGGTGCGAGCTCGGCAAAGGTCGGCGCGTTGGCCACCATTGCATTGCTGATGCCGGTCAGCCCCTGAATGAACGACGGGATCGATACCTGCGGGTTGACGAGGCTGGACCAGGACGTGGCTTGGCCCGTGGCATCCACTTCCACAATGCCGATTTCGGTGATGCGATCGTTCACCGGGTTGGTGCCGGTGGTCTCCAGGTCAACGAAGACCAGCTTGTCAAAATTCATACCGTTGCCCGCAAACTGCCGGTGCGCCCACACACCGTTATTTGCCCCAGCTATCTTTCAGCGTGACGATGCGATTGAACACCGGTTGCCCTGGCGTCGAGTCGACGCGGTCGGCGACGAAATAGCCATGCCGTTCGAACTGGAATTTGTCGTCGGGTTTCGCCAGATCGGCACCGGCCTCGAGATAGGCAGTGATGACCGATTTCGAGTTCGGGTTCAGTGCCTGCTTGAAATCCTTGCCGCCGGCGTCCGGATGCGGGTCGCTGAACAGCCGGTCATACATGCGCACTTCGGTCTTCACCGCATGCGCTGCCGACACCCAGTGAATGTTGCCCTTCACCTTGTAGTTGTTCGCGCCGTCGGTACCGCTCTTGCTGTCGTCGAAGTAGTTGCAATGCACCGCAATTACATTGCCTTGCTCGTCCTTGTCGCAGCCGGTGCATTCGACCACATAGCCGTAGCGCAGGCGCACCTTGTTGCCGGGGAAAAGACGGAAATAGCCTTTACTCGGCGTTTCCATGAAATCGTCAGCTTCGATCCACAGTTCGCGGCTGATCGGAAAGCTGCGGTTGCCACGCTCCGGATGATGCGGATGTACGGGCGCGCTGCAGGCTTCACTATGGCCTTCGGGGAAATTGTCGATGATCAGCTTCAGCGGCTTCAGCACGCCGACGATGCGCGGCGCCTTCGCGTCCAGATCGTCGCGCAGTGCGCCTTCGAGGATGCTCATGTCGATCCAGCTGTCGGCCTTCGCCACGCCGATGCGCTCGGCAAACAACTGTATCGATTCCGGCGTGAAGCCACGACGGCGGATACCGACAATGGTCGGCATGCGCGGATCGTCCCAGCCGTCGACAATATTTTCCTCGACCAATTGCAGCAGCTTGCGCTTGCTGGTAATCGCATAGGTGAGATTCAGCCGCGCAAACTCATATTGCTGCGGCAGTGGCTTCTTGAAAAAGCCGCCCTCGGCCAGCCGCTCGAGGATCCAGTCGTAAAACGGCCGGTGATCCTGGAATTCCAGCGTGCATAGTGAATGCGTGATGTTTTCGATTGCATCCGAGATCGGATGCGCATAGTCGTACATCGGGTAGATGCACCACTGGTCCCCGGTACGATGATGATGCGCGTGACGGATGCGATAGATCGCCGGGTCGCGCATATTCATGTTCGGCGAGGCCATATCAATTTTTGCGCGCAGAATGTGCTCGCCATCCTTGAACTCGCCGGCCTTCATGCGGCGCAGCAGATCCAGCGATTCGGCCGCAGGGCGGTCGCGGAAGGGCGAGTTCTTGCCCGGCTCCGAGAAGCTGCCGCGATTGGCCGCCATGTCTTCGGCCGATTGACTGTCCACATACGCATGGCCGGCACCCACCAGCCATTCGGCCATCGCATACAGCTGGTCGAAATAGTCGCTGGCGAAATACTGGTGTTCGCGCTCGTCATGCCGCCACGAGAAGCCGAGCCAGTCGACGCTGTCGATAATGGTGTCGACGTATTCCTGGTCTTCCTTGGTCGGATTGGTGTCGTCAAAGCGCAGATGGCAACGGCCGCCGTAATCGCGCGCCAGGCCGAAGTTCAGGCAGATCGACTTCGCATGACCGATATGCAGGTAGCCGTTCGGCTCCGGCGGGAAACGGGTAATGACGGTCGGCAGCGGTTTGCCCTGGGAGTCGCTGCGGCCGGCGTATTTGCCTTGGCCAGAGTCGGCATCGATGATGCCGCGCAAAAAGTTCGACGGCGCGGTGGTCGCGCCGTTGCTGCTGTCGTTGCCCATGGAGCTGGAAGATAATCAGAAGGAGTGTTGGCCGCATTTTACCGTAGGCAGGCAGGCTGGCCATGGACGGGGTGCGTGGTCAGGTTGCAGGCTTAATGAATCCATCGGATCCCCCTATGTGGAGCTTTCCCAGAATCGTTGCCCATCGCGGCGGTGGCACCTTGGCGCCGGAAAACACGCTGGCCGGATTGCGCTGCGCGCACATGCATGGCTTTCGCGCGGTCGAGTTCGACGTGATGGCCTTGCGCGATGGCGCGCTGGTGCTGATGCATGACACTGAGCTGGGCCGCACCGTGCGCGGCCGCGGCCCGGTCGCCGATTGCACGGCCGCGCAGCTGGCCGCGGCCGATGCCGGCGGCTGGCTGTCGCCGCAGTTTGCCGGCGAGCCGGTGCCCTCGTTCGCCGATGCGGCGGCCTTGTGCCTGCGCCATGGGCTGTGGATGAATGCCGAGATCAAGCCGGTGCCCGGGCTGGAGGATGAGACCGGCGCGCGCGTCGGCGCTGCCTGTGCGAGCCTGCCGCCGGGCAGCATCTTGCTGTCGTCGTTTTCGGCAGCGGCGCTGAGCGCAGCGCGGGCCGTCGCGCCGCAGGTACCGCGCGCGCTACTGGTCGCAGGTGTTCCCGACGACTGGCACGAAAGGCTGGCCGGGCTGCAGGCCGTTGCCCTGCACGCCAAGGCCGCGCTGATCACGCCCGCGCAGGTCAGCGCGGTCAAGGCAGCCGGTATCGGGCTGCTGTGCTATACGGTCAATGAACCTGAGCAGGCCCGTTGGCTGCTGGCGATGGGCGTCGATGCGGTCTGCACCGACCGGCTCGACCGGATTCCAGCGGATTTCGCCGCGCCGCATTAGCGGATTGGCAATGGAATTGCCGAAGGATGGCCGATTTTCAACAGGTATAATGCTCGGTTTGCTGGCGGCCGCGCCGCCGAACCGACTACTGTTGAACTGCGAGCCATGAAAGCTTCCGAGATCCGCGAAAAATTCCTCAGTTTCTTTGCCTCCAAGGGCCACACCGTCGTACGGTCGTCGAGCCTGGTGCCGGGCAATGATCCGACCCTGCTGTTCACGAACTCCGGCATGGTGCAGTTCAAGGACGTGTTCCTGGGCACCGATAAGCGCGGATATGCGCGCGCCGCATCCGTGCAGCGCTGCCTGCGTGCCGGTGGCAAGCACAACGACCTGGAAAACGTAGGCTACACCGCGCGCCACCACACCTTTTTTGAAATGCTCGGCAACTGGTCGTTCGGCGATTACTTCAAAAAGGAATCGCTGGTCTGGGCCTATGAGCTGCTGACCGAGGTGTATGGCCTGCCCAGCGAGAAGCTGTGGGCGACCGTCTATCACACCGACGACGAGGCCTACGATATCTGGACGAAGGTCATTGGCCTGCCGCCGGAGCGCGTGGTCCGCATTGGCGACAACAAAGGTGCACCCTATGCGTCGGACAATTTCTGGCAGATGGCCGACACCGGCCCCTGCGGTCCTTGCTCCGAGATCTTCTATGACCACGGCCCGGACGTCTGGGGCGGCCCGCCCGGCAGCGCCGAGCAGGATGGCGACCGCTACATCGAAATCTGGAACAACGTGTTCATGCAGTTCGACCGCCAGCTCGACTCGGCCACCGGCGAATACACGCTCACGCCGCTGCCGGCGCCGTGTGTCGACACTGGCATGGGCCTCGAGCGCCTGGCTGCAGTGATGCAGCATGTGCACAGCAATTATGAGATCGACCTGTTCGACCGGCTGGTGCGCGCTGCCTCGCGCGAGACCGGCGCGACTGACCTTAGCAATGCCTCGCTGCGCGTGATCGCCGATCACATTCGCGCCTGCGCTTTCCTCGTGACCGATGGCGTCGTGCCCGGCAGCGAAGGCCGCGCGTATGTGCTGCGCCGTATCATTCGGCGCGCACTGCGTCACGGTAACAAGCTGGGCCAGAAAAAGCCGTTCTTCCACAAGCTGGTGCCGGACCTCGTGAAAGAGATGGGCGAAGCCTATCCGGAGCTGGCCGAGGCCGCCGACCGCGTGACGATGGTGCTGAAGCAGGAAGAAGAGCGCTTTGGCGAGACACTGGACAACGGCATGAAGATCCTTGAGGCCGCGCTCGCCAAAGATCCGGGCCGCCTCGACGGCAAGACCGCCTTTACGCTGTACGACACGTACGGCTTCCCGCTCGACCTGACTGCCGACATCTGCCGCGAGCGCGATGTCTCGCTCGATGAGGCGGGCTTCCACGAAGCGATGGAAAAGCAAAAGTCGGCAGCGCGCGCGGCCGGCAAATTCGAAATGGCGGCCGGTATCGAATATGCGGGCCCGAAGACTGTGTTCACTGGCTACGATCATCTGAACGGCGACGCCAAGGTGCTGGCGCTGTACGTGAACGGCGAAGCGGTGCAGAGCATCGGTGCCGGTCAGGAAGCGACTGTGGTGCTGGACACCACGCCGTTCTATGCGGAGTCGGGCGGCCAGGCGGGTGACGTCGGCGTGATCGAGTCCGGTTCGGAAGCCACCAGCTTCGTGGTGGCCGATACGCAGAAAGTGCAGCCCGACGTGTTCGGCCATCATGGCAAGCTGACGGCCGGCACGCTGTCGGTCGGCGATGCCGTGGTTGCCAAAGTCGATGGCACCGTGCGCGCCGCGACCATGCGCAACCATTCGGCGACCCACCTGATGCATAAGGCGCTGCGAACCGTGCTCGGCGGCCATGTGATGCAAAAGGGCTCGCTGGTCGACAAGGACAAGACCCGTTTCGACTTCAGCCACAACGCGCCGTTGTCGGCCGACGAGATCCGCCGCATCGAGACGCTGGTCAATCATGAAATTCTGCTGAACGCCGCCACCGACGCACAGCACATGGCGTATGACGATGCGATCAAGGCCGGCGCGATGGCGCTGTTCGGTGAAAAATACGGCGACACCGTGCGCGTGCTCGGCATCGGTTCGTCGACCGAGCTGTGCGGTGGCACGCACGTGACGCGCACCGGCGACATCGGCCTGTTCAAGATCGTGTCGGAAGGCGGCGTCGCTGCCGGCATCCGCCGCGTCGAGGCCGTGACCGGCGAGAAGGCGCTGGCGCTGGTGCAAGCGATGGCCGCGCGCATTAATGAGGCCGCCGCTGCGCTGAAGGCGCCGCCGGAAGAGCTGGGCGCGCGCATCGCGCAGGTGCAGGAGCAGGTAAAGTCGCTGGAAAAAGAGCTGGCATCGCTGAAGACGAAAATGGCCTCGAGCCAGGGCGACGAGCTGCTGGCCCAGGCCGTCGATATCGCCGGCATCAAGGTGCTGGCGGCCACGCTCGAGGGCGCGGACGTGGCCACGCTGCGCGGCGTGATGGACAAGATGAAAGACAAGTTGAAGACCGCCGCCATCGTGCTGGCCTCGGTCAGCGACGGCAAGGTCAGCCTGATCGCCGGCGTCACGGCGGACGCTACATCGAAAGTGAAAGCGGGCGAACTGGTCAACCATGTCGCCCAGCAGGTGGGCGGTAAGGGCGGCGGCCGGCCGGACATGGCGCAGGCCGGCGGCACCGACCCGAGCGGTTTGCCGGCAGCGCTGGCCTCGGTCAGCGGCTGGGTCGGTCAGCGCGTCGGCGGCTGAGCAGAGCGGAGCGAGCCGATGGAATTCCAAAAAGATCTGGATGCGCGCGGATTGAATTGTCCGCTGCCTATTCTGCGCGCGAAGAAAGCGCTGGCCGATATGGCCACTGGCGATGTGTTGCGTATCGTCGCGACCGACCCGGGGTCGGTGCGCGACTTTAATGCGTTTGCGCGCCAGACCGGCAATGCGCTGCTCGCGCATGAAGAAAATGCGGAAGCGGCGGTGAAAGAATTTACTTTTTACCTGCGTCGCAAATAAGCGCGCCGCCGAGCCCGCAGCGATAAACAGAACGACCGTGCGGAAATTTTGCCCGGAAATCGGTCTGGCTCTATAATCGCAGTTTACGTAAACGTCAATTAGCCCTATTGCATCCCACTGAAGGACTCCCATGAAGGTACTGGTACCCGTCAAGCGCGTGGTCGACTACAACGTCAAGGTGCGCGTGAAATCCGATGGCAGCGGTGTCGACATCGCTAACGTCAAGATGTCAATGAACCCTTTCGATGAAATCGCGGTGGAAGAGGCGATGCGCCTGAAGGAAGCCGGCAAGGCGACCGAGGTGATCGCCGTTTCCTGCGGCGTCGCCCAGTGTCAGGAAACCCTGCGCACCGCGATGGCGATCGGCGCCGACCGCGCGATCCTGGCCGAAACGGCCGCGGACGTCGACCTGCAGCCGCTGGCCGTGGCTAAGCTGCTGAAGGCGATCGCCGACAAGGAACAGCCGCAGCTGATCATCCTCGGCAAGCAGGCCATCGATGACGACTGCAACCAGACTGGCCAGATGCTCGCTGCCCTGTTGGGTTGGCCGCAGGCGACGTTCGCCTCCAAGGTCGCGATCGAAGATGGCAAGGCCATCGTCACGCGTGAGGTCGACGGCGGTCTGGAGACCGTTGCGATCGCTCTGCCGGCGATCGTCACGACCGACCTGCGCCTGAACGAGCCGCGCTATGTGACGCTGCCCAACATCATGAAGGCGAAGAAGAAGCCGCTCGACACCGTCAAGCCCGAAGAGCTCGGCGTGGACGTCGCGCCGCGTCTGAAGACGCTGAAAGTCGCCGAGCCGCCGAAGCGCTCCGCCGGCGCGATGGTGCCGGACGTCGCGACCCTGGTCGCGAAACTCAAGAACGAAGCCAAAGTGATCTGACAGGAAACGCCATGACCGCACTCGTCATCGCCGAACACGACAATGCGTCGCTGAAGGCAAGCACCCTCCATACCGTGACCGCAGCCGCCCAGTGCGGCGGTGAAGTCCACATTCTCGTCGCCGGCCACGGCTGCGATGCCGCCGCTGCCGCTGCCGCGCAGATCGCCGGCGTTGCGAAAGTGATCGTTGCCGATGGCGCGCAGTTTGCCGACGGCCTCGCTGAGAACGTTGCCGCGCAAGCGCTCGCCATTGCCGGCAATTACTCGCACGTGCTGGCACCGGCCACCGCCTATGGCAAGAACATCCTGCCGCGTGTCGCCGCCTGCCTCGACGTCGGCCAGATCTCCGAGATCACCAAGGTCGATTCGCCGGACACCTTCGAGCGCCCGATCTACGCCGGCAACGCGATCGCGACAGTGCAGTCGACCGATTCGATCAAGGTGATCACCGTGCGCGCGACTGGCTTCGATGCTGCCGCGACGGGTGGTTCGGCAGCGATCGAGAAGATCGACGCGGTGGCCGACTCTGGCAAATCGTCGTTCGTCTCGCGCGAGCTGGCCAAGTCCGACCGTCCTGAACTGACGGCCGCCAAGATCATCGTCTCGGGCGGCCGTGGCATGGGTTCGGCCGAGAACTTCAAGATCCTCGAGCCGCTGGCCGACAAGCTCGGCGCCGCCATGGGCGCGTCGCGCGCTGCGGTGGACGCCGGCTATGTGCCGAACGACTGGCAGGTCGGACAGACCGGCAAGATTGTTGCGCCGCAGCTGTACATCGCGGTCGGTATTTCCGGTGCAATCCAGCACCTGGCCGGCATGAAAGATTCGAAGACCATTGTCGCGATCAACAAAGATCCTGAAGCGCCGATCTTCAGCGTGGCCGACTACGGCCTGGTCGGTGACCTGTTCGAGGCTGTGCCCGCACTGGTCAAGGAACTCGGCTGACCTCAGCGGTAATCCCGATGAGCTAGCCTGCGGCCGTTCTGTCATCTCCATGACAGACGGCCGTTTTTGTTTGCGACACAATCCACTGAACAAAAAATACGGGAGATTTAGATGAGCTACACCGCTCCGCTGAAGGACATGGCGTTTGTGATGAACGAGCTGGCCGGCCTGGAGGCCGTCAGCCAGTTGCCCGGCTGCGAAGATGCGACGCCGGAAACCGCCGAGGCCGTGCTGGAAGAAAATGCAAAATTCTGCGGCGAAGTCATCGCACCGCTGAACTGGGCCGGCGACCAGAAGCCCAGCTATTGGCACGATGGCCAGGTCACGACCACGCCGGGCTTCAAGGACGCGTTCAAGGCCTTCGGTGAGGCGGGCTGGCAAGGCCTGCAGCATGCGCAGGAATTCGGTGGCCAGGGCCTGCCCAAACTGCTGGCAACACCCTGCATCGAGATGCTGAATTCGGCTAACCTGTCTTTTGCGCTGTGCCCGTTGCTGACGGACGGCGCCATCGAGGCACTGCTGACCGCCGGCAGCGATGCGCAGAAGGCGCTGTACATCCCGAAGATGGTGTCCGGTGAATGGACCGGCACGATGAACCTGACCGAGCCACAGGCCGGTTCCGACCTGGCGCTGGTGCGCTCGCGCGCGGTGCCGCAGGGCGACGGCAGCTTCAAAGTGTACGGTACCAAAATTTATATCACCTATGGCGAGCACGACATGGCCGAGAACATCGTCCATCTGGTGCTGGCGCGTACGCCGGACGCACCGGAAGGCGTGAAGGGCATCTCGCTGTTCATCGTGCCGAAGTTCATGGTCAATGCCGACGGCTCACTCGGCGCGCGCAATGACGTGCATTGCGTATCGATCGAGCACAAGCTCGGCATCAAGGCCAGCCCGACGGCCGTGCTGCAGTTCGGCGACCACGGTGGCGCGGTCGGCTATCTGGTCGGCGAAGAAAATCGCGGGCTGGAATACATGTTCATCATGATGAACTCGGCGCGCTTCGCCGTCGGCATGCAGGGCATCGCGATCGCCGAGCGCGCTTATCAGAAGGCCGTGCAGTACGCGAAAGACCGTGCGCAGTCGCGCGACCTCGCTGGTTCGGCCGGCCCGGTGGCGATCATTCATCATCCGGACGTCAAGCGCATGCTGATGAGCATGCGCGCGCAGATCGAGGCGGCGCGCGCACTGTCCTACGTGACGGCGGCGGCGTTCGATGCCGCGCACCATCATGCGGACGAGGCCACGCGGCAGGTGAACCAGGCGTTCTATGAGTACATAGTGCCGGTCGTGAAAGGCTGGTCGACCGAGCTGTCGCTGGATGTCACATCCACCGGTGTGCAGGTGCACGGCGGCATGGGCTTCATCGAAGAGACCGGCGCTGCACAGCATTATCGCGATGCGCGCATCCTGACGATCTATGAAGGCACCACCGCGATCCAGGCGAATGACCTGGTCGGACGCAAGACCGCGCGCGACGGCGGTGCGGTGGCCAAACAGATCATTGCGCAGGCGCGTGCCACGGCCGACGAATTGAAGCTCTCCGACTCAGCCGATCTGGCTGCGATCGGTCGCCGTTTGTCGGTGGCCGTCGATGCCTTGCAGCAGGTGGTGGAGTACATCGCATCGACGATGAAGGCCGACATCAAGGCGGTGTTCGCCGGCAGCGTGCCGTATCTGAAAATGGCCGGCGTGGTGTTCGGCGGTTGGCAGATGGCGCGTGCGGCGCAGATCGCGCAGCAGAAGCTGGCGGCCGGTGGTGGTGACGCCTCGTTCTACCGTGCAAAGATCGGTACGGCACGCTTCTTTGCCGATTACTACCTGTCGACAGCGACCGCATCGCGCGATGCGATCGTCGAAGGCAGCGCAGGCGTGCTGGCGCTGACGGAAGAGCAGTTCTGACGGGCAGCCGGGCCGGTCTGCGGACCGGCCCGGGCTATACCTGGTACGCCAAGTGCTTAGCCGTAAGCGCCGCCGGTCAGCATCAGATCAAAGGCGCGCGCAATGACGGTCAACAGCAGGGTCGCTCCATAGAACAGGTTTGCCACCATCAGCATGGCGATCGGCCAGCGCGAGTCTGATTTGCGGCCCGAGCCGGTATTCCAGGTCGCATCCCATTTGTCGTCCGCCATCAGGCCGATCACAAAGGTCTCGATGCTCGCGATCAGTGCCGACAGTACCAGCGGCGACACGGTCACTAGCAAAGGTTGGCCGGGGAAGGCGGCGAGCAGCAGACCGCTGGCCGGCAAACTGGCAAAATGCAGCCAGCCCCAGCGATCTCCCATGCCTTTCAGGTAAAAGCGGTGCACGCCGGCGGCGCCCAACAGAAAGGCCAGAAACGCGGCGAGGGTCTTGTTCTTGAAAGCAGTCATGGTCAATGATCGTGATGGCCGGCGGCGAGGAAAAACCTTGTCCATGCGGCAAATTTTACAAAGCCGCCAGTGTGCCGCAGCCCGCGCCGGGCTGCAAACCAGTATGTCCGACTTGTTGCAAGGTACCGAAAACCGTTATAATCGTGGTCTTTTTCCGTGTCCGAACCTATTTTTACGAGAAGATTATGGTCGTAATTCGTCTTTCCCGCGGCGGCTCTAAGAAGCGCCCGTTCTACAACATCGTTGCAACCGATTCGCGTAACCGTCGTGACGGCCGCTTTATCGAGCGCATCGGTTTCTACAACCCGATCGCTTCCGGCGCTGCCGAAGGTTTCAGCATCAAGCAGGATCGCCTGACTCACTGGCAAGGCGTTGGCGCACAACTGTCGCCGACCGTCGAGCGCCTGGTGAAGGCTGCTGCTAAGAAAGCAGCGTAATTTGGCTGCAGGCAGTCCATCGGGAATTCCGGTTCCCGACGATCTGGTGCTGGTCGCGCATGTTACCGGTGCGTACGGTATCTCCGGATGGGTCAGGCTGCGGCCTTATTCGTCCGATGCCGCTGCGCTGCTTCATGCAAAGACCTGGTGGCTGGATAAGCCGGAGCTGCATGACGTCGATGTGATGCAGGTTCGCACCCAGGGTGAAGATATTGTCGCTCACCTGATGGGGGTCGAAAGCCGCAACGCCGCCGAAGATCTGCGTGGCGTGACAGTGCAGATCAGGCGAGCGCACTTTCCTCCGCTGGACGACAACGAGTTTTACTGGATCGATCTGATCGGTCACGATGTCGTCAATCTGGCAGGTGAAGCACTTGGCAAAGTGATCGGGCTGATCGACAACGGCGCGCATCCGATATTGCGAGTCGAAGTTCCCGCGCAGGGCACGGAGAAGGCGCAGGAATTGCTGATCCCCTTCGTTGACCGCTTTGTGCCAAAGGTCGACCAGCAGGCCAAAGTCATTACTGCCGATTGGGAAAAGGATTACTGACCAGTCGTGCAGGCAAGCAGGAGGGAAGATGCAGTTTGATGTGATTACGCTCTTCCCGGAAATGTTCGCTGCACTGACGGCATCAGGCATCACGCGGCGGGCGTTCGAGCAGAAGCGATGTGCGCTGACGCTGTGGAATCCGCGCGATTTCACCCGCGATAACCACCGCACTGTGGACGACCGGCCTTATGGCGGCGGTCCGGGCATGGTGATGATGGCGGCACCGCTGGAAGCCGCGATCAATTCAGCGATCGCGCGGCAACAACAGGCAGGCACCACGCGGCCGCGGACGATTTATCTGTCGCCGCAGGGGGTGCAGCTGGACCACCGCAAGGCCGTGCAGCTGGCGGCCGAGCCCGGTCTGGTGCTGCTGTGCGGCCGCTATGAGGCGGTTGACCAGCGACTGCTTGATCGTTGCGTCGATGAAGAAATCAGTCTCGGCGATTTCGTGCTGTCGGGCGGCGAGCTGCCCGCGATGGCGCTGATGGATGCTGTGATCCGGCTGCTGCCAGGCGTGCTGAACGACGATGCGTCGGCGGTGCAGGACAGTTTCGTCAATGGGCTGCTGGATTGCCCGCATTACACGCGTCCGGAGGTGTACGAGGGCGTGTCGGTGCCTGAAGTGCTGCTTGGCGGGCATCATGCGGAGATCGCTAAATGGCGCCGCGAAAAGTCGCTGCAAGCGACGCTGATGAAGCGGCCTGAGCTGCTGACAGCGGCGCGAGCGCAAGGATTATTAAGCAAGGCCGACGAGGCCCTGCTGAAGAAATTGCAGCAGGTGTAGTTGTTGCAGTGTCCGGGCGCAAGCCCGGTTTTGTGAAACCCCATCCTCTACCGGGTCAATGGAGAGTGACCTCATCACGGGGCACTCGGACGCCGGCAAGATGGTTACGGAGATAGAAAATGGATCTGATCCAGCAACTCGAACAGGAAGAAATTGCTCGTCTGGGCAAGAACATCCCTGAATTCGCACCGGGCGACACGGTCATCGTGAACGTCAACGTCGTTGAAGGCAACCGCAAGCGCGTGCAGGCCTACGAAGGCGTCGTCATTTCGCGCCGCAACCGTGGCCTGAACTCGAACTTCATCGTCCGCAAGATCTCGTCGGGCGAAGGCGTCGAGCGTACGTTCCAGCTGTACTCGCCGCTGATCGCGTCGATCGAAGTCAAGCGTCGTGGTGACGTTCGCCGCGCCAAGCTGTACTACCTGCGTGAGCGTTCGGGCAAGTCCGCACGTATCCGCGAAAAGCTGCCGACCCGTCGCGCAGCGGCTGCACAGTAATCGCTTCGGCGATCCGGAAAAGGGCACCTCGCGTGCCCTTTTTTGCTTTCGACGGCGCTGACTTTGGCACGCGCCCCTCTCAGTCACGACCATGAGCAAGATCGTATTCGACCCGACGCAAGCGCAGATCGATGCGCTGGCCAATGAGCCTGCGGTGCCGTCCGCGCATTTGTCGCCGGACTGGCTGCGCCGGCGGTTCAGCGAGCCGGTGATCTGGACGCCGGAATTCGGCGCCGAGCCCGAGATGAATGTCAGCGGCCGCCCGCCCGTGCCCGCGGCCGTGCTGGTGCCGCTGGTCGTGCGCGCCGATGCGCTGAGCCTGCTGCTGACGCTGCGTACCGCGCACCTGCACGACCATGCCGGCCAGGTCAGCTTCCCCGGCGGCCGCGTCGATCCCGAGGACAGCGACGCGGTCGCGACAGCGCTGCGCGAGACCGAGGAAGAGATCGGCCTCGCCCGCACGCACATCGAAGTGATCGGCAGCCTGCCGGATTATCAGACCGGCACCGGGTTTACCGTCACGCCGGTGGTCGGGCTGGTGCATCCGCCGTTCGAGCTTGCCGCCGATGACTTCGAGGTGGCCGAGATCTTCGAGGTACCGATGGTTCACCTGATGAACGGCGCCAACCACGAGCGGCGCAGCGCCGAATTCCCTAACCGTCCCGGCCGCCGCAGTTTTTACGCGATGCCTTACCGCGATTACTTCATCTGGGGGGCGACAGCGGCCATGCTGCGCAACCTGTACCATTTTTTGCGTGCATAGCTGCCCTGGCCAGTCGGCAGTACCGCTGCAGTGCCCGCATCACCTGATAAGCTAACGCTTTATTAAGTCACCGATCCGGAACGCGCCCATGACCCTGTTCTCCATCCTCTGCGTGCTGCTGCTGGAGCAGTTTCGCCCGCTGCGCAAGGATAATCCTGTGTATGGATGGATCGTGGCATTGGCCGCCCGCATCGAGCGCAGCTTCAATGCCGGACGGTCCGAGCATGGCCGCCTCGGCTGGCTGGTCATGATCAGCTTGCTGGTCGTGCCGACTCTGCTCATCTACTGGCTGCTGGCCTATATCGGACCGTTGGCGCAACTGGCGTGGACGATCGCCGTCGTCTATCTGACGCTCGGCTTCCGTCACTACAGCCACTATTTCACGGCCATCCAGGTGGCGCTGAACGATGGTGAGCTGCCCGAAGCACGCCGGCTGCTCGCCGAATGGACCCGCATCGACGTCACTGATCTGGATGCCAAAGAGATCGCGCGCATTGCCGTCGAGCGCGCGCTGGTCACCACGCACAGAAACGTGTTCGGTGTGTTCTTCTGGCTGCTGATGCCATTGGGCCCGGCCGGCGCCGTACTGTATCGCGTGGCCGAATATGTCGCGCGCGCGTGGAGCGAAAGCGAGCACCTGAAGGGAGAACCTTTCGGCGTCTTTGCGCAGAAAGCCTTTTACGTGATTGACTGGATACCGGCGCGCCTGACCGCCGTCGCGTTCGCCATCGTTGGCAACTTCGAAGACGCCGTCTACGCCTGGCGCAACTTTGCCAGTCGCTGGTCCGATGAGTCGGTCGGCATTATTCTGTCTGCCGGCGGCGGTGCGATGGGCGTGCGGCTGGGCACGCCGGCCGAATATGCGCCGGATATGCCCACCGTTGACGTGACTGCGCTCGAATCCCACCCCGATATCGAGATCCTGCCCGGCGACGAGCCATCGCAGCGCGCACTGCAAAGCACAGTCGGCCTGATCTGGCGCGCACTGCTGCTGTGGATCCTGCTGCTGCTGATTGTCTCCGTAGCCAACTGGCTGGGCTGATATCGGCGAGCCTGAGGCAGGATCGGCTTGCTCGTGCCACAAGAAACGTCGATTCGCTTTGCTCGGTAGCCGAGTCTTGAGTAAGATAGCGGAATTGCTGCGCTGCCGCAGAATGGCGCCGCAGCCCCCCGTTATGCCTACTGAAAGAACGGCTACCCATGGCCAGCACTGACTTCGATACTGCGAACCCCGCCACAGACTTCATCATTCAGGGGCTGACCAGTACGGGAAGCCAGTTCCGGCCCAGCGATTGGGCCGATAGGTTGTGCGGCATCATGAGCCGCTTCCATCCGGAAGAGTCGCACGGTTTTGACCGCCATCTGCGCTATTCGCCCTATGTCACGCCGGCGCTGATCGAAGGCGTGCGTGCCGTGCTGGTCGATGGCCGACTGCATGATCTCGAGCCTCTCGCCTATCTGTTTCTGCGAGACTTCGCGCGCGATAACGACTTGCGCGTGATCGAAGCTTGCGTGCTGCCGGAACAGGACGCAGCGGCTGCCTGAACGCCGACTACCCTCTGCGGTGCCGTCGCGCTGAGCTTCCCTGTGAGCCGCCGGTGCTGCCTTCGATCGTTCCGACCGTGCATCGCCAGCGAACGGCGATCAACAAGGACGCTTCGTTGCGAACAATAGAAAATAGAACAATCGAAAAATAGTCGATCAGCGAATTTTCTCGACTATTGTCGATCGCATCATCGCAATTGTTAGGCTCTGGCACTAACAATCGCAGACCACTGTACCCGACTTCAGCATGCTGTTTCGCCGCGTTATTCCACGGAACTGCCTGCGATGCCTGAAGTATCTACCGAAGCCGGATTCAGTCTGGTTGAACTGATGATCGCGCTTGCGGTGGCGGCGATCATCGCGGCCTTTGCGATACCTTCTTATCGGGACCATCTGCAGCGCTCGAATGTACCTGAGGCCACCAGCGGGCTGTTGCTGACCGCAATGCGGCTCGAGCAGTACTACCAGGACAACCGAAGCTACCTCAACGGCCAAGTCTGTGGCGTACCGCTGCCGCAGGCACGCCGGTTCTCGTTCAGCTGCACATCGACGGCCGACGGGCAGACTTTTCTGCTGACGGCCACCGGTGTCGACCAGGAGTCGATGGCCGGCTTTACATTCACGCTCGATCACAGCGGCACTGCGCGCACCACCGCGCTACCTGCCGCATGGGGCAGCGTGCCGCGAGACTGTTGGATAACCAGGCGAGGCAACACATGCTGAGCCAAGGTCCGCGCACACGCGCTGCAGGTATCACGCTAATTGAATCATTGATCGCACTGGCCATTAGCGCGATCGTCCTCGCCGCCGGTGCGCCGGCATTCGGTCGTTGGATTCGCGATCTTGAAATACGCCGGAGCGCCGCCGCCCTGTCAGCGGCATTGCAGATCGCGCGAGCCGAGGCGGTGGCGCGCAATGCTGAAGTCCGACTGTCGCTTAGTGACGCGGCAGGACGCACTGGCTGGCGGTTGTCCTGCGTGCGCGTCTCTCCGCAGTGTCCGGACACGCTACGCCGGCAGACCATCGGTGATGAAGGCGGTGTTCGCTGGGGTGCGTCAGTGCCGACAACGATGCCGGGCTTCGATACCGCACTGACGGCGGGCGCGGGCTTGCCTGCGCGCATAAGCTTTAATGCGCTTGGCGCAGCGCCTGACGTCGCGGCGGGCACGGCTGTTGCGCGCATCGACGTCACGCATGCGGACGATCCGCAGGCGCGCCGGCTGATCGTGCAGGTTGCGGCGCAGGGTGTGGTGCGCGTGTGTGATCCTGCCGCCGCAACCGGACGGCCTGAACGCTGCGAATGAGCGCCGCAATCAGAGGCCTTCATCGCCTGCGCATCGTGGATCAGCGTGGCAGCACGCTGATCGAAGGCTTGCTGGCGATCGTGATTTTTTCAGTCGGACTGATCGGCCTGCTGATGCTGATGGCGTCCACGCTGGTCGACAGCGCGGAAGCGCATTATCGCAGCGAGGCGAGTCTGCTCGCTTCCGATCTGGTCGCGCGTATGTGGAATGGCGATCGCTCGCTGTCCGGATTGCAGCAGCGTTTCGGCAACGCCGACACAGCAGAATTCCGCGATTGGGAGCAGCGGGTACAAGCCGCATTGCCCGGTGCTGCTGCCGCAACCCTGGCGCCACAGGTAACGATCAATGTGCAGCGTGAGGTGACCGTCCGGCTCAGCTGGCGTGCACCGCGCGAAGAGGCTGCGCACCGGCTGGTCGTGCAGACGCAAATCACTGACTAGCCTATGCACAGCGCAGGTAACCGAGCCCAACGAGGTCTGAGTCTGATTGATTTGATGATCGGCCTGGCGATCGGCATGGCAGCAATGCTCGTTGCGTTGAATGTTGCGGTCAGCTTCGATGCGCGTCGCCGCTCTGTCGTGGGTATGGCGGATGCACAGGGAAATGCCGCATTTGCTGTCACGCTGATGTCGCGGGAGGCTCGAATGGCTGGCCAGGGCCTTGGCCCATCGTCGGCACTCGGTTGTACTGCACACCGCAACGCACCGGGGAATCCTCAGGCCAGCTTCGCTTTGCGGCCGGTAGTGATTACGCCGGGGGTGAACGGTGCGTCAGACACACTGACCACGCTGTCCGGCGGAGCGAGCGCGGTGCCGGCCGCGTGGCTGATTGCTCCCTACACCCTCGGCAATGGCTCGCTACAGGTCGATACCACCGTCGGCATGTCGGCCGGCGATTATCTGCTGCTGCAGGCAGACGGGCAGCCCGATTGCGCGTTGCTGCAGATTGCCAGCCTGGGTGCTGGTTCGTCGTATGTAGTTCTGCCACGCACCGTGACCGGTCTTCTGCCCGGTGCGGTATTCGCTATCGGCAGCGCTGCGGTGAATGTCGGCTCGCTTCGCCTTCGCCGGTACACGGCTGCGGCTCAGCAGCTGCGAATGGAAAGCTTCGACGTCGCCAGCGGCTTATGGACCGGCGCGACCCTGGCTGATGGCGTGGCCAGCTTGCAGCTCCAGTATGGCTTTGATGCCCGTGCGGGTATGCAGCCGGTACCGCAGGTAAGCCGTTGGTCTGATGACGTTATCGACGCGGACGGCAATGGCGTGATTGATGTCGCGGACTGGCGCAGATTGCTGGCGCTCAGGATGGCGATCGTCACGCGCAGCGCTCAGCGTAAGGACGGGCCATGCGATGCCAGCGAGCCGCAATGGCTGGCCGGTGCGCCGGGCAATGGTGCGCTTGTCGCCACACCGATCCGCGTTGATCATCTGCCGGACTGGCGCTGCTGGCGCTACCGTGTGCTGCAGGCCGAGGTACCGTTGCGTAACCTCATCTGGAGCGACGAATGACGCACGCTGCGGCACGCTGCCTTCATCGTCGGCAGGCCGGCGGCGCGAGCTTGCTGGTTGCGCTCGTGGTGCTGGTGATGATGAGCATGGGCGCGCTGGCGATGGTGCGCGCGGTCGCCACCGGCATGCTCGTCGCCGGCAATTTCGCCTTTCGGCAGGCGGCGGTATTGGCGTCAGAGCGTGGCAGCGAAGCGGCGATCCACTGGCTGTCCGCGCAGGCGAGTACGGCAGGCGTACTCAGCGACCAGCCGGCCGAAGGCTATTACGCGCAGCTGCTTCCCGGTCTCGACCTGACCGGCAGTGACGATAACGCGACCGCGGCCGTCGACTGGTCTGCCGACAGCTGTAGCGCTCGTGCCGGCGTGCTGTGCCTGCGACCATCGGCTGCGTTACCGGTCGATGCGGCCGGTCATAGCGTTCGTTTCCTGATACAGCGGATTTGTCGTCGTGATGGCAGCCCTGATGCAGCGTCAAACAGCTGCCAGCGGCACCGTTCGGCATTGAACGGCAGTCCGAATCACGGCCAGATCAGCTACGGCGTGTCGAAACACTTTCAGCCGACGAACGCCGTGTATTACCGCATAACGGTGCATGTACGCGGACCGCGCGGTACGACCGTCTTTACCCAGACCCTGGTGCATTTCTAATGACGAGATTTTCATTTATGCGGATAACGTCGCGCAGCCTGTGCACGCTTATCCTGAGCGGTGCCGCGATCTGCGCACACGCATTGACGGACCTTGCTCAGGCACCCATTCATTTTTTGCTCACTGCGCCGGTCAAACCTAACCTGATGTTCATCCTCGATGACTCAGGCAGCATGCAATGGAGCTATCTCGGTGACGAGGTGTTCACCCACCAATACCAGAACAAAGTCGGCTACCGAAGCAGCTTGTGCAACAAGGTTTACTACAACCCGCAGGTACGTTACGACCCCCCGATGTACGCGGACGGACGAAGCTTCCTGCCACAAAATTTCAATGCGGCGCAGTACGACGGCTTTCGCAGCGACTCCCTCGTGATTGATCTTGGCAGCACGTTCATGGCGTGGCGATCAACCGACAGTGACCCGCCCACGCCGGACGGCTACACCGCTGATTGCTGGCAGAGCGACTATTGCAGAGAGCAAAGCGATGGCCTCCCGAACCGTCCTGGCCCTGCTTACTATTATGTCTACCGGGGCGACAGACCGGAGCGGCTCGGCGATAACTCCGACGAAGACCATTGCAAGGATGTCGATACCGGCAACTCGTCGAACGGCGGTCGCCGCTGGACACGGGTGCAGGTCGGACAGCGCTCCGGGCCGGGCAACCGCGACGAGCGGCAGAACTTTGCCAACTGGTTCAGTTATTACCGCACCCGGATACTGACCATGAAAACGGCCGTCGGTCGTGCATTTGCCCAGATCGATGCCAACTATCGGGTCGGCTTCTCCACGATCAGCGAGACCGGCACGGATGCATCGAGCAGGCAATTCCTGAATATCGCCGATTTTGGCGGCGAACACCGGCGGCGGTTCTATGAGCGGCTGTATGGGGTGACGCCCGTATCCAGCACGCCGTTGCGCGCTGCCTTGTCGAAGGCAGGCCGGCTATACGCCGGAAAATTGCTGACCGGTGCGAACGATCCTGTGCAGTATTCCTGCCAGCGCAATTACACGATTCTGTCCACGGATGGTTACTGGAATGCCGATGCGGAATTCGGCGCGTTTGCTCCGCTGCAGATCGACGGCCAGACGCCGGTGGGCAATCCGGATAGTCAGTTGCCCAGACCGATGTATGACGGCAGCCAGATCCGGCGTGAATACCGCGTGTCGATCGTGACCATCGGGCTCGTGCGCACTCGTGCCGACTGGCCTTACAGCGGCACCTATGATCTTCAAGTCGGCGGAAGTTCGGTGATGGCCGGACCGGCGTTCATCATGCATCGTGACGGCGCCGACACGATGCAAGAAGCGACGCGACTCGCGAATCAGATCGCCGCGCAAATCAAGCTCAATGGCTATCGCGCCTTCGCCGAGAAAAACCAGATCAAAATCGTCGCACCGTCATCGGCCGGCGCCATCAGCATCACGCCCACGCTGGCCACTGACAGTTCCTTCATCATCAGTGCCAGTCCTTTTGTCGGCATGGCTGACGCGGCACAGGGAACCAACACCCTCGCTGATGTCGCCGCTTACTATTTCGAGACCGATCTGCGCAGTCCGGCGCTGGGCAATTGCGGTACGCGCGGACAGCTTTGCGAAAACAATGTGCCCGTTGTATCAGGCCGGCGCGGCGGCTCGCATCAGCACATGGTTACCCATACGCTGGGTCTGGGCGCGAGTGGCTTGCTACGCTTCCGCGAGGATTACGAAACCGCGGCTGATGGCGATTTTCGCCGCATTGTCGATGGCACGCTCGACTGGCCGGATCCGATCTATGCGCTCGGGCCGGAGCGCATCGACGACCTTTGGCATGCCGCGGTGAATGGCGGCGGAAGCTATTTCAGCGCCCGCACACCCGAATCGCTGGCCAGTGCACTGACAGCGACCGTGGCGCAGATCCGCGCGGCGACGGCGGCGGCATCGGCATCGGCCACGAGCAGTCAGGAGCCGACCGTTGGAGACAATCTTTTGTTTGCCAGCCGCTACCGCAGTCAGTACTGGGACGGCGACCTGGAAGCACGCAAGATCAACCTCGCCGACGGCACGGTGGCAGCGGACATCGAATGGTCTGCTGCTGCACAACTGGCCAGGCGCGTGGATGACAATTCAGATCGACGCCAGATCTATATTCCGCCGCTGACAGCGGGTCGAGGTCTCAGGGAATTTCGCTGGGACCAACTCTCTGCAGCTGAGCAAGCCTGGTTCGCGACACCCTGTACGAAGCCACCGGGATTCAGTCAATGCGCGCCGCTGACCGCTGCGCAGAGGGAGCTGGCCGGTGGCGCCAATCTGGTGAATTATTTGCGTGGCCAGCGTGGCATGGAAGACCGGCCTGACAATCCGCTGCGGCTATACCGGCAGCGCGAGCGCCTGCTGGGCGCGCCGATCAATGCGCAGCCCCTCTACGTCGGTCCGCCGGCCTTCCGCTATGCCGATGCCAATTACGCCGATTTTCGCGACAGCGCCGCTGCTGCGCGCAGGCGCATGGTCTATCTCGCCACGAACGACGGCATGCTGCACGCCATCGATGCCGCCAGCGGCGACGAGCGCTGGGCATTCATTCCCGGGGGCGTGTTGCCAAACATGGCACGCAGCGCCGATGTTGGTTTTGCTGCCAGCTTCCGCTACTTGCTGGATGGCGCGCCGGTGGCCGCAGATATCTGTCCTTCGGCCCCCGCTTCGCCCTGCGCAGCAACAGACTGGCGCACCGTGCTCATCGGCGGCCTGGGTGCTGCCGGTCGTGAGTACTATGCGCTCGACATTACCGACCCTGAGCGACCCGCTTATCTGTGGCGCTTTTCGGTCGCCGACGACAATGATCTCGGATACGCGCTGGGCCAGCCTGTGGTTACCAAGCGTCCGGATGGACGCTGGATCGTCGTACTCACTTCCGGCTACAACAATGTCGAGCCGGGCAGCGGACGCGGCATGCTGTTCGTGCTTGATGCAGCGAGCGGCCAGCTGCTCGAGCGTATCGATACGGGAGAGGGCAGTACGTCAGAGCCGGCCGGCCTTGCCCAGCTCAATGCGTGGATCGACAACGTCCTGGATAACACCACGGCGCGGCTCTATGGCGGCGACTTGCTCGGCAACGTCTGGCGCGTCGATCTCGGCGGTTCGCCGCCGTCGGCCAGCTCGCGTTCGGTACGGCTCGCCCAACTGATCAGAAATGGCCTGCCGCAGCCCGTCACCACGCGCCCTGAGCTGTCGCTGGTACGCAGCGGCGGTCAGTCGTTGCCCATCGTCACCATTGGCACAGGGCGCTATCTTGGCGTCTCTGATGCGCAGGATAAATCGGTGCAATCGATCTACAGCTTTCGCGATACCTTGACGGCCACCGGACTGGGTGATCTTCGCAGCGCGACGAATCTGATACGACAGCAGTTGTCATCCGGCGAACCGCAGACACGTAAGGTGAGCCGGTATCCGGTCGACTGGCTGACTGACGTGGGCTGGGCGATCGACCTCGATACGTCCACCGGCTCCGGAGAGCGGGTTGTGCTCGCACCGCAGCAACAGCTGGGCCAGTTATATGTGGTGACCAACGTACCGGACAGTAATCCCTGTCGTCCGCAAGCCGAGAGCTGGATGTATGTATTGCAGTATCAGGACGGCAGTTACATTCCGCTCAACGGTGAGGCGCCCGCCGGCCGACGAATCGCAACGACGGCCATGGTGGTGGGGTCGAGCATGATACGTGTCGGTACAACGCTGGTGTCCGTGCTGACCGACGAGGCCGGCAACCTGATTCCGATCGCCGGATCCGCAAGCAACGGCGGACTGCCGACCGTACGGCGCGTATCATGGCGTGAGCTCGACTAAATATGCGCAGGGCGGTGTGCCTGCTGCTGTCGCCCGTACCGCCGGTGCTGTTGCTGGCGGCGCTGTCGCCGCTATCCGCGCTGCGCATCGGGGGGGGCAGCGGTGTGGATACGGCGACGATGGTGACACTTGCATTGCCCGCTCAAACGACGGAGCCGGTGGCACCGGGGGAAGCAACGGAGCCGATACGCCCGCTTCGGCGCACGCCGGCGAGCGAGTTGCCGGATCCGGCGGCTGTGCCGCAATCGTTGCCAGCGTCGGCAGCGACCGACAACGAGAACGGCGCAATTCAGCGCGACGCTGACCACTATCTGCCGGCGGCACAGCTGACTGAACGCCCGCAGGTGCTGCGCGACATCGCGCCGGAATGGACACAGCAGCCCCTGCCGCAGCCGGTGGAATGTGTGCTGCTGATCAGTGAATTTGGTGACATCGATCGCGTCGTGATCAACAGCAGCGCGCTGACGTCTGCGCAGCGACAGGCCTTGCGCGAACGCCTGCTCGCGGCGCGCTTTGTCCCCGGCAAGCTCTACGGCCGGCCGGTAAAGACCGCGCTGCGAATCGAAGTACAACTGCACTGAGCGCCGCCGGCGCCTGGTGACGAGGAGCATCCGCATGGCGACCCGTACCGAACATGACAGCTTCGGCGATATCGATGTCCCTGCCGATTGCCTGTGGGGTGCGCAGACGCAGCGCTCGTTGCAGCATTTTGCGATCTCCAGCGAACGCATGCCGGATGAGCTGCTTGCCGCGCTGGCGCAGGTCAAGCGCGCAGCAGCGGTCGTTAATCGCGAGCTAGGGCGGCTCGAAGCGCGCAAGGCTGATGCCATCGTAGCGGCCGCAGATGAAGTGATCGCAGGGCAGCATGCCGACCAGTTTCCACTGTCGCTCTGGCAGACCGGTTCCGGCACGCAGACCCACATGAACCTCAACGAAGTCCTGGCCAATCGTGGCTCGGAATGGCTGGGTGGCCCGCGCGGTCACGGGCGTTTGCTGCATCCGAATGACGACGTCAACCTGGGCCAGTCGTCGAATGATGTATTTCCGACGGCGATGCATCTGGCGACCGTGCTGGCCGCAGAACAGCGGCTGCTGCCGGCCGTGCAGGCCCTGTGCGGAACACTGGGCAGGAAGGCGGTGCAATACGCGGCACTGCTCAAGATCGGGCGTACACACCTGCAAGATGCGACGCCCGTCACGCTGGGACAGGAATTCTCCGGCCATGCTGCGCAACTGACGCTGGCCGCACAGGCCATTGCGCAGGCGTTGCCGGCCGTACGTTCGCTGGCGATCGGCGCAACGGCGGTGGGCACCGGCCTGAATACGCATGTCGAGTTCGGCGACCGGGTCGCGCGGGAACTCACCGCGCGTTGCGGTACGCGCTTCACGTCAGCGGACAATAAGTTTGCCGCACTGGCAGGACATGAGCCGCTGGTGGCCTTGCATGGTGCGGTGAAGACGCTTGCCTGCGCGCTGATAAAAATCGCAAATGACTTGCGCTGGCTGTCGTCCGGGCCGCGCGGCGGACTGGCCGAGATCTCGCTGCCGGAAAATGAGCCTGGCAGCTCGATCATGCCGGGCAAGGTCAACCCGACACAGCCGGAGGCCGTGCTGATGGTCTGCTACCAGGTGTTCGGCAACGACAGCACCATCGGACTGGCCGCGTCGTCCGGCAACTTCGAGCTTAACGTCGCCCGCCCGGTACTTGCGCACGCGGTACTGCAAAGCCTGCGCCTGCTGGCCGACGGCGTCGACAGTCTCGACCGTCACTGCGTGCAGGGACTGACTGCGAACGAAAGCCGTCTGGCCGACAGCGTACAGCGCTCGCTGATGCTGGTCACGGCGCTGGTGCCGCACATAGGTTATGACCGCGCTGCCCAAGTGGCCAGGCTCGCGCATGACGACAACCTCAGCCTGCGCGACGCTGCCTTTCAGCTAGGCTTCGTCAGTCCGCAAGATTTTGACCGCTGGGTACAGCCAGCCTCGATGCTTGCGCCCGATCGTGCCTGAGCTTGCGAACCGCGCCAGGGCATGATGAGTGCTGCAGCCAGACGGCGAACGCTTGGCGAATGCCCGCAGCACCCGGCAGCCATCAACGCGGCGTTCCGCGCCTGAACAGGTTGACGATGGCCAGCAGGATCACCGCACCCAAAAGTGACACCACCAGCGAGCCAAGACTGAAGTCATTCTGGTTGATGGTACCGGTGCCGAACAACGGCGCAAGCAGCCAGCCGCCAAGCAATGCACCGATGATGCCCACGACTACGTTCATCAACATGCCTTGTTGCGCATCGGTGCGCATGATCATGCTGGCGATCCAGCCGAGGATGCCACCGATCACGATCCAGATGATGAAGTTCATTTGTGCTCTCCGGGAAAAGGATGGGAGTCCATGGACAGACTGTGAATTAGGCAGGCCGTCGCGGCGCTGGTTCACCGCTCAACGACAAGGCCGCCCTCAAATTTCCTCAGACCATGTTGAAGAATGCCGGACCGGACTAATATAGGCGCTGGCCGGTGAGGGTTCCGAACCCCGAACTCTGAGTCCTGATTCCACTCCGACGGAGGAACGTCATGCAACGCTATTTTTCCCGGATCGTCATGCTGCTGTTGATCGTGACCCTCAGCGGCTGCGGCTACAACACGCTGCAGTCCAGTGATGAGCAGATCAAGGCCAGCTGGTCTGAGGTCGTCAACCAATACCAGCGCCGTGCCGACCTTGTGCCGAACCTCGTCAACACCGTCAAGGGCTATGCGTCGCATGAGCGCCAGGTGTTGACGCAGGTCGCCGAAGCGCGCGCACGCGTGGGCGCAGTACAAGTGACTCCCGAGGTACTGAACGATCCGCAAGCGCTCGCACGCTTCCAGGCCGCACAAGGGCAGTTGAGCGGCGCGCTGTCGCGCTTGCTGGCAGTCAGCGAAAACTATCCGCAGCTGAAGGCCGATACCGGCTTTCGCGATCTGCAGGCGCAGCTCGAGGGCACCGAGAACCGGATCACGGTCGCGCGCAACCGTTACATCAAAGCGGTTCAGGACTACAACGTCACCGTGCGCTCCTTCCCGACCAACCTGACCGCAATGGCCTTTGGCTACGCGGTCAAGCCGAACTTCACCGTCGAGAATGAGCGTGCGATCTCGACGGCGCCCACCGTCGATTTCGGTACACCGGCGGCACCTGCGCAGCAGGCACCGGCTCATGCTGGCGCAGGCCAATAAGGCGGCCATTGCCGCGCTGCTCTGGCTGACCGGCCTGGTCGCGCTCTGCAGCGGACAAGCAGCGCTGGCGCAGGCACTGCAGCCGGTACCGCCGCTGACGGCCCGCGTCGTCGACCTGACCGGCACGCTGGACGCCGCAGAGCGGCAGGCGCTGGAAGGCCGGCTGCAGGCGTTTGAGCAGCGCAAGGGCAGCCAGATCGCGGTGCTGATCGTGCCGCGCACCGCGCCTGAGACCATCGAGCAATATGGCATTCGCGTGGCCGAACAATGGAAAATCGGCCGCAGCAAAGTCGATGACGGCGCGATCCTGCTGGTCGCCAAGGACGAGCGCGCACTGCGCATCGAGGTCGGCTACGGGCTGGAAGGCGCGCTCAACGACGCGACCGCCAAGCGCATCGTCGCGGATGTCATCACTCCGCGCTTTCGCAATGGCGACTTCGCCGGCGGCATCGATGCCGGCGTCGATGCGATGCTGCGCGTGATCGATGGCGAGCCGCTGCCCGAGGCCGCACCCGCGCCGGCAGATGACGCCGGTCCGTTCGGCCTGCTGCCCTTGGTGTTCGTCGGCGCGATGATGCTGGGCGGCCTTCTGCGTGCGCTGCTGGGGCGCGGCAAAGGCGCGCTGGCCGCCGGCGGCTTGCTCGGCATCGCGGCGTGGCTGCTGTCGGGCACGCTGCTGCTGGCACTGATCGCTGCTTTTGTCGGCTTCATTGTGACGCTGGCCGGCGGTCAGATGGGCAGCGGCTGGCGCGGCGGCTATCGTGGAACCGGCGGCGGCTGGGGAGGTGGCGGTGGTGGTGGTGGCTTTCGCGGCGGCGGCGGGGGTTTCGGCGGCGGCGGCGCGTCGGGGAGATGGTGATGCTATTCAGATTTCTGCGCCACCTTCGCTGCGCGTACTGGCAGGCGCGCCGGCACTTTCCGGACAGCGCACGCGAGCAGATCGCGCTGGCGATCGGGCAAGCCGAAGCGGGGCATACCGGCGAGATTTGCTTTGTCGTCGAGGCATCGCTGACGCCGCGTCAGCTGCTCGCGCAAACCACGGCGCGCGAGCGCGCACTGGATCTCTTTGCCGAGCTGCATGTATGGGACACCGCGCATAACAGCGGCGTGCTGGTATACCTGCTGCTGGCCGATCGCGCCGTCGAGATCGTCGCCGACCGTGGCCTGCACCCGCACGGCGACGCCTGCTGGCCACAAGCGGCCGAGCGAATCCGGCAAGGTTTTCAGACCGGCGATGCCGGCGCAGGCTGTATCGAGGCGGTGACGCTGATCGGCGACTTCCTCCGGCAGCGTTTTCCGACCAGCGGCCCGGATACTGACGAACTGCCGAATTCGGTACGGATGCTATAGCGGTCGATCGGCTTCGTCCTATTTCCCGGTGCTGATTCCGAGCGGCGTTCCGCGCTTGCATGCACAATACGGTTTTCCACCGTCATCAATCGGGAGTGTCACGGATGTTTGAAGAGCCGCGTTATGACCGGGTCGCGGTCGGCCTGCACTGGCTGGTGGCGGCACTGATCGTTGCTGCGTTCGCGCTTGGCGTGGTCATGGTCGACATTCCCGGCCTGACACCGACCAAGCTGAAGTACTTTTCCTGGCACAAATGGCTGGGCGTGACCGTGCTTGCGTTCGCTGCGCTACGGCTGCTATGGCGGCTGAAGCATGGTGCGCCGCGCCCTGTCGAAATGCCGGCCTGGCAAAGGCGCGCGGCAACCTTGATTCACGTGCTGCTGTATGCGCTGATGTTTGCGGTGCCCCTGTCCGGTTATTTTTACAGCCTTGCAGCGGGCGTGCCGGTCGTCTACCTGGGCGTGCTGCCGTTGCCGGTGCTGATGGGGCCGGATCCGGCGCTGAAGCCGGTGCTGAAAGAACTGCACGAGGTGCTCGTGTATACAATGCTGGCTTGTGTGCTGGTCCATGTGGCGGCCGCCATCAAGCACCACTGGATAGATCGCGACGGCTTGCTGCGTCGTATGCTGCCGTGACGAGACTAAGGGAGAGCAGGAAGATCATGTTTGCAAGGAATGCCGTTTTGTTGCTGTCGCTGTGCGCCTCCGTTGCGCTGGCAGCGAGCCTGAAAGTCGATACGGCCAAGAGCACTGTCAGCGCTACCTTCCGGCAGATGGGCGTGCCGGTCGACGCAAAATTCGGCAAGATCGCCGCGCAAATCGACTATGACGCCGCAAAGCCGGAAAACGCGAAGGCCAGCGTCGACATCGATGTGGCCAGTTTCGATCTGGGCGATCCTGACTACAACAGCGAAGTGCGCAAGAAAGAGTGGTTCAATGCGGCGCAATTCCCGAAGGCCAGTTTTGTATCGAGCAAGATCCGGCCGGCCGGTGCCGGCAAGCTCGACGTCAGCGGCAAGCTGACCCTGAAGGGCAAGACCGCCGACGTCAGCTTCCCGATGGTCGTCAAGAAGGAGGGCAGTGCGCAGGTGTTCGAAGGCAGCCTGCCGATTCGCCGGCTCGCATTCGGCATTGGTGACGGCGAGTGGAAAGATACCAGCATTGTCGCTGACGAAGTCGTCATCAAATTCCGCGTGCTCGCGCAGTGACGCCAGCCGCGCCGGCTGACCTGTGTCGGCCGGCTATTTTCGATACCGCATTCAGACCAAGGAAAACCATGCAAACCAAGAGCCTGATCCTGGCAACGCTGCTTGCCGCTGCTGCGTCCGGCGCCTCTGCGCAGGTGTACAACGTCGAGCCGGGACACACGTATCCGAGCTTCGAAGCAGACCACATGGGCCTGTCGTTTTGGCGCGGCAAGTTCACCAAATCGTCCGGCAAGATCGTGCTCGACCGCGGCTCGAAGACCGGCGGCAGCATCGAGATCGCGATCGATGCCAGCACCGTCGATTTTGGCCATGCCAAGATGAACGAGAAGGCGCGCAGCGAAGACATGTTCAACGTCGCCAAATATCCGACCATCAACTACAAGAGCACGGCATTGAAATTCGACGGTGACAAGCTGGTCGGCGTCGACGGCGAGATGACGATGCTTGGCGTCACCAAGCCGATGTCGCTGACCGTTACGCACTTCAAGTGCATCATCCATCCGCTGCTCAAGCGCGAGGTCTGCGGCGCCGATGCGCACGGCCGGTTTGACCGCAGCGACTACGGCATGAACATCGGGCTGCCGAGGTTTTCGCCGGAAATCAAGCTGGCCATTCAGGTCGAGGGCGTCAAGGCGGATTAAAGCGTTGCTTTTGGCACCTTTCATATCCTCATCAAAAGCGGCGCGCGGCGCCGCTTTTTTTATGGCGGTTGTGCGTCCGTAGCGTATCCCGTGCGTGTGGCATGAGGCTTGCTGCGGCTCTGGCTTTCCTTGTCAGATCGGCGGAGCAGGACATGGCATTCGATCCTTTTACGACACGCGGTACGCCGCTGGATCAGCAGAAACTGACCTGGCGCGACATGGTCGGCAAGCCGATCAGCAAGCTCGATGACGATGCGTTCACGCGCGTGCGCGTGATCCTGATGAACGGCATCGAGCAGGAGGCGCAGCGCTTCCAGCATTTCACCGCACGCAGGAATGCGGACTTGCGCGTGCCGCTGGCGGAGATCCGCCGCATCGAGCAGCACCAGGCCACCCTGGTCAACGGGCTGCTCGGCCCTGACCATTCGCCGCTGGAAATTACGCTGGGTTATGAGCAGACAGCCATTGAAGTCACCGCCTCCGTCGCGCAACAGGAACCGGACGCCTACCTGGCGCAAGCCTACCGTTTCGGCATGCTGGAAGATTTTGACCATCTGTACCGGTTCTCTGCGCTGCTCGACCGGCTGGAGGGCAAAGACCCAAACAACATCCTGCAAAGCTATACCGATATCCTGACCGGCCGTCCGACCGTCGACGAACACCGCGCCCCCGAGGACGACCTGTGCCGCTCGTATGACCGTACGCAGGCGGCGCCCGTCACGCGCATCAATGCGCTGACCATCGTATCGGCTGAATTTCAGGTCAACCAGTATTACCTGAACGCCGGTCCGTTATTTGCCGATCCGGTCGCGCGGCAACTGTATGCGGAGATCGGGTCGATCGAGGAACAGCATGTCACCCAGTATGAGTCGCTGCTCGATCCGGACGAAACCTTGCTCGAGCAATGGCTGCTGCATGAGGCGACCGAGGTCTATAACTACTATAGCTGCGTGCAGCACGAGACCAATATCCGGTTGAAAGCCCTGTGGGAACGTTTCCTCGACTATGAACTCGGTCATTTCCATCGGGTCTGCGAGCTGATCAAGCAGCATGAGCGGCGCGACCCGGCAGAGTTGCTGCCCGCACCTTTTCCCGAGCCGATCAGTTATGCCAGCCAGCGTGACTTTGTCCGCCGCACTTTGCACGACGAAGTCGATCTGCGCCGTGCCGGCCCGCAGTTCGTCGACCTGGCCGGCGAAAGCGCGACGTCGCTGGCGTACCGGGGCCGGGTTAATGCCGACGGCTCGCCGAGCGAGACGGTCGCCGCCGGCTATGTGTGGACGCCCGGCACCGAGCTGGCGCGCCGTACTGGCATCGCGGCCGGCATGCTGCATTAGCCGATGGCTTGGCCATGGGCGTCCAGCCGCAGCGAGCCCTGCGATCTGAAGGAGTGATGATGAGAGAGCAAGTACCGACAGGATTGAACCGCACCGGCGTACAAATGTCGCCGTTCGACAGCGCCGCGCTCGAGCGCGACATCCGCTCGCTGATGCCGCCGGCCTCTGGCGACACGGCAGAGATTGCACGCCTGCGCCATGATTACATCCTCAAGGCCGAGCCGCTCGGCTCGGTACCGCCGCCCGGCACCATGAAAGGCATGCTGACCACCGGCGCCGCCGCGCTGCTGGGCAACTTGCCGCAGCTAATGCTCGATAAGCTCGGCGAGCGCCTCGCCTTCGAGCGCACCGGCGTGCGCCTGTATGACCAGCTGATCGACAAGGTCGAGGCCATCGAAGGCAGCGGCACCGCAACGGTGCCGCTGCCTGTGCTGATGCAGATTCGCGATGAAGAGGCGCAGCATTTCGCGATGGTCGCGCGGGCGATCCAATCGCTGGGCGGCGATCCGACCGTGCAGACGCCCTGCGCGGATCTGGCGGGCATCGAGGCTTCAGGTTTGCTGCAGGCGGTCAGCGATCCGCGCACGACGGTAGCGCAGTCGCTGCACGCGTTGCTGGTGGCCGAGATGGCCGACAACAGCGGCTGGGAGGTACTAATCGCGCTGGCCGACGAACAGCAGCACGACAGCATGGCCGCCGAGTTTGCCGCCGCACTGGCGAATGAGCGCGATCATCTGCGCTTCATTCGCGAGGCCTATGAAACGGCGCTTTTCGGCGGGCCGCTGACGTAGTGCTGCGTCTTATCCTGCAACCGCAGGAGCGCCGCTCAGTGCAGGCCGCTGCCCGGCTGAGCGCCGCGCCCGCCTGAGGCCTGCGTCGAGATCAGGTTGGCCTCGTAGGCCTGCATGCGCAGCGCCAGATCTTGCAGGTCAATCGCGGCGCTGCGCACGGCCGGAAACAACTGCTGCTCTTCGATGTCCATGTGGGCGATCACACTGTCCTGCAACTGCTGCATCAGTTCATCATAGGCAGGCTCGCCTGGCTGCAGTTCCTGCAGCTGGACCAGCAGTTCGTCGGCCACCTGATGGTCGTCCTCGCATTTCTCGACCAGCGCCGGATCCAGCGCTTGCACGTGCGGATAGAACACCGCTTCTTCCAGCGTCGTGTGCATCAGCAAGGCATCGCAGATTTGCTGTCCGGCCTGCTGCCTGACCCGTTCATCCTCGGTGCCAAAGTAGTGCTGCAGCAGCTGCCGCACATAGTTATGGTCATGCAGCAGCGACTGGGTGGGATCATCGATCGACACGCTGCCGCGGCTGCGTGCCTGAAGATTGTTTTGTGCCATGCTTGCCTCTCGGGTTGGGGGCGGCGCTGCGATGCAGGCATCCGCCGGTTCGGGCAAAATTCGACGCTGACATTTCTGCAAAATTCCCTAACCAGCAAGGAGAAATCATGCACATCCTCGGTATTTCCGGCAGTCTCAGGCAAGCGTCGTTGAACAGTGCGGCGCTGCGCGCCTGCGCCGATGTGCTGCCCCCGGGCGCGACCTTCTCCATCGCCGACCTGTCGCAAATACCCCTGTATAACGAAGACGTGCGCGCACAGGGCCTGCCCGACGCCGTGCAGCAATTGCGCGAACAGATCCGTGCCGCCGATGCGCTGGTGATTGCAACGCCTGAATACAACTACTCGATACCGGGCGTGCTGAAGAATGCGATCGACTGGGCGTCACGTCCGCCCGAGCAGCCCTTCAGCGGCAAGCCTATCGGGCTGATCGGCGCCACGCCCGGCGGCCTAGGTACCTCGCGGGCGCAGTATCACCTGCGTCAGGTCTTCGTGTATCTGAACGGCCACATACTGAATCAGCCGGAAGTCTTTATCTCGGCGGCGCCGTCGAAGTTCGATGCGCAGGGCAAGCTGACCGATGCAGACACGGCCGAGAAGCTTGGCAAGCTGCTGGCCGCACTGGCCGACTGGACGCGCCGGCTCAGCGCCTGATCCTTTTTTCTGGCACCGACCATAACCATTCAACGGCGGGCGGCAGCGTACCGACCCGCACCGGAGACGCAGCATGAGCAGGATAAGCACCCGATGGCGGCGTGCCGCGTGTTTCGCGGCACTGTTGGGCATCACCGCAGGCACAGGCGCCCAGGTGATCGACTTGCACACCTTTGAAGAGATCAGCGAGCAGGCGCTGGCGGAGCAGCTGCGTTCGCAGGACATCGTGCTGCTGGGCGAGCTGCACGACAATGCGCGCCATCATCAGTTGCGCGGCGAACTCATCAACCACTTTGCCGCGCCGGCAACGACCGTGGTGGCCGAGCACTTGCCAACCGGTTCACCAGTGTCGTCGCAAGGGCCGCTGCGCGAGGCGCTGGAGACAGCGGGTTTTGATGCGCGCGGCTGGGGCTGGCCGCTGCATCAGCCCTTGTTCGACGCGATCCGCGCGCGCGCGTTGCCACTGGTCGGCGGTAATCTGCCGAAAGGCTATTCGAAGCAGCTGATGACGGGTGGCGATGCCGCGCTGACCGATGCACTGGCCACGCCGTACCGGCAGGCGCCGCTGGCGCCGCAGGCGGCGGCGCGGCTCGACGGCGACCTGATCGACGGCCATTGCGGACAGTTGCCTGACAAGTACCGCGCGCCGATGCGGCTGGTGCAGCGCGCGACCGATATTTCAATGGCGAATGCGCTGCTGGCGCACGTGCCGGCCGTGCTCGTGGCAGGCAACGGCCATGTGCGCCGCGACTATGGCGTGCCGCAGCTGATTGATGCTCTGGCACCTTCGCTGAAAATATCGTCGGTCGGCTTCTATGAGCGGCACGGCGATACGCAGGAACTGATAAAGTCACTCGCCGGCCGCTATGACTATGTGTGGCTGACTGAGCCGGCGGAACGCACGGATCCTTGTGAGAGCTTCACCATAAAATAAATTATTAGAGAGACACCGCATGTTCAAATCTTTTTTCTTTTCGCGCCAATGGCTGCTGTGGGCGTGGCCGGGGGCGGCGCTGATTGTGCTCGGTACCTGGTATCAGGTGGAAATCGACGTCGCCATCAATGACTGGTTCGGCGGCTTTTACGACATCGTGCAAAAGGCGCTCGGCAAGCCTGGCGCCGTGACGATTGATGAATTCTTCAATTTCCTGACGACCTTCGGCAAGCTGGCCGGCACCTATGTGCTGGTGGCGGTGCTGCTCGGCTTTTACACCAAGCACTGGGTGTTCCGCTGGCGGCAGGCAATGAACGATTACTACATGAAGCACTGGGGCACGCTGCGCCATATCGAGGGCGCGAGCCAGCGCGTGCAGGAAGATACCAAGCGCTTCGCGTCCATCATGGAAACGCTCGGCTCCAGCATGATGGATTCGCTGATGACGCTGTTCGCCTTCTTGCCGATCTTGTGGAACCTGTCGAAGAAGGTATCGGAAGTGCCGATGCTGGGGCAGGTCGATCATGCACTGGTGTATGTGGCCATCCTGTTCGCGCTGGCCGGCACGGTCGTGCTGGCCCTGGTGGGCATCAAGCTGCCCGGACTGGAGTTCAACAACCAGCGTGTCGAGGCGGCCTACCGCAAGGAGCTGGTGCATGGCGAGGACGATAGCGCGCGCGCCGGCGAGCCGGTCGTGCGCGAATTGTTCTCGCATGTGCGCTCGAATTACTTCCGGCTGTTCTTCCACTACATGTACTTCGATGTGGCGAAGTTCACTTACCTGCAATTCGGCGTGCTGGTGCCCTATATCGCGCTCGGCCCGACGGTGGTGGCCGGTGCGATCACGCTGGGCGTCATGCAGCAGATCGTGCGGGCGTTTGGCCGGGTCGAGATGTCGTTCCAGTTCCTGGTACGCAGCTGGAGCACGATCGTCGAGCTGATCTCGGTCTACAAGCGCCTGCGAGTCTTTGAGGCGCAGATCGGCGGCAAGAGCGTGGCGCCGGCCGCTGCAGCGGCAGCGGGCAGCGCCCGGTAAGCGGGGCTCAGGCGTTCACTGGCAGAAGGCGGCGTCGTCGCCGCCCCAGATGCCATTGGCGCCATTGGCCTGCTGCGCAGTCTGTTCATACCAGCCCGCGCGGAAATCCTGCGCGAACTTGCCCGTGCCGCCGGCGCGCAGGAAATTGCCGCGCGGCTCGCCCGGCAGGTGCAAGAACTGATAGAACGCCACATCCCCGTCGCCGTCCATCACCGTGCAGGCGCCCCCGGCCTGCATGCTTCCGTCCGGCAGCACGGTGATCGTGCCGCCGCAGTTGCCCGCCGGGCCGTCGTAGCGGCCACCTTGTTCGGCATTGATCTGCGTGACATTGTGGAAGACCACGATGGTGACTTTGTCGCCCAGCGAGGCCTGCGCGCCGCCTTCGGCAGGGCGGCTCAGGTAGGTGCCGCAGGTGACCTCGGCCGCGGCCGGTAAGCAGGCGGCAGCGAGCAGCAGTGCGGGCAGGCCAATGGACAGTTTCATGTCTTCCTCCGATCGTTATTATTTCTGGTAGTTTTTGTCGTGCGCTGGCGGGCCGGGCTGCGGCTCTGTCGCACCGCCTGCAGCAGCAGATTCACCGAGGTCGCGTTCGCTGTCAATCGCGTACCGGCGGCGTGCTACCATTTTTTCCTTAATTGACTGCACTTCCCCTGATCACGGAGATCTCGCGATGAAATCCAAGCATGCATTCGGCCGCACTCTGTCCTCCGCATTGGCCGTGCTCACCTTTGCGATGGCATCGTCGGCGCTGGCGCTGGACGCGGCCCAGGTGTCGCAATCCAAGCAGACCAAGCCCGCCCTGTATCTCGATGCCCGGGAAGCGTATGCGCTGAAGCAGCAGCTCGGCGACGCTGCGCTGTTCATCGACATCCGCACCCGCGGCGAGGTCAGTTATACCGGCATGGCCACCGTGGTCGATGCGCATGTGCCGTTGCTCGAGCATCCGGCGAATGCACCTTGGGACGAGAAGGCCGGCCGCTTCAAGCTGGAGTACAACAACGACTTCGACACCGAACTGGCGCGCCGAGTCGCCGCGAAAGGTCTCGGCAAGGACGCAACGGTGATCCTGATGTGCCGCTCCGGCGATCGTTCGTCAAAGGCCGTGAATCTGCTGGCCGAGCTCGGCTATACGAAGGTGTATACGGTGGTCGATGGTTTCGAAGGCGACGTCGCGAAGGACGGGCCGGACGCCGGCAAGCGGGTGGTCAATGGCTGGAAGAATGCCGGCCTGCCGTGGACTTACAAGCTCGACAAGGACAAGCTGTATCTGCCGGCGGTGCCGGCGGCGAAATAAGACGGCGCCGTGTCAGCGGCGCAGCACGATGATTGCCAGCGTCAGCACGCAGAAGGCCGCGCCGGCGATGAAGGTCGATGCGGCGCCCGCGCTGTCCCACAGCAGACCGGCCAGTACGCTCGCCACCAGCAGCGCGATGCCGGACATCAGGTTGAAGAACCCGAACGCCGTGCCGCGCAGGTCGGTCGGCGACGCCTCGGCCACCATCGCGGCCAGCAGCCCCTGCGTCATGCCCATGTGCACGCCCCAGAGCGCGACGCCGGCCAGCAGCGTCAGCGGCGTTGGTGGCAGTGCCAGCACCAGGTCGGCCGCCAGCAAGACCAGCAGGCCTGCGACCAGCAGCGTGGTGTGGCTGACGCGGTCCGACAACGCGCCGAACGGATAGGCCGACGCGGAATACACCAGGTTCATCGCCACCATCACCAGCGGCACCAGCGCGATGGCGATGCCGGCCTGCTCGGCGCGCAGCACCAGAAAGGCTTCAGAAAAGCGCGCGAGCATGAAGGCCGCGCCGATTGCTACCACCCACCAGTAACGGCCGCCCATCCTTGAGAGGTTCGCGCGGGTGACCGGATTGCGGCGCACATGTGCGTGTGCCGTCTGCGGCTCGCGTACGCCGAACAGCAGCACCAGCACGGATAGCAGCCCGGGTATCAGCGCGACCCAGAACACCGCGCGGAAATCATTGTTCCAGGCCAGCATCAGCCCGACGGCCAGCAGCGGGCCCAGGAAAGCGCCGACGGTGTCGAGCGACTGCCGTAAGCCAAACGCAGCACCGCGAATGGCCGGCGGCGTCAGGTCGGCGATCAGTGCGTCGCGCGGCGCGCCGCGCAGGCCTTTGCCGATACGGTCAATGAAGCGGGCGGTCAGTATCAGAGCGCTGCCGCCGGCGAGCGCGAACAGCGGCTTGGACAGCGCGCCCATCGTATAACCGAGCAGCGCCAGTCCTTTGCGGCGGCCGAGGTAGTCGGACAGTGCGCCGGAGAATACTTTCACGATCAGCGCAGTCGCTTCTGCCACGCCTTCGATCACGCCGACCATCAGCGCGCTGGCGCCGAGCGTGCCGACCATGAACAGGGGTAGCAGACTGTGGATCATCTCGGAGGAGACATCCATCAGCAGGCTTACGAAGCCGAGCGCCCAGACGCCGGCCGGCATGCGCGGCCGCACGTGTGCAGTGGCTTCGGAGGGTTCGGATTTCATCGCCATAAAAAAATGCCCGCCGGGGTGACCCAGCGGGCATTGTATCGGCACTCAGCCGGGCTGACTGCCTGGCTTACTTACTGCTTGACGGCTTCCAGCGCGATATCGATGCGCACTTCGTCGCCGACGTGCGGCGCGTACTT
>JACCDQ011534956.1_pt1 | contig 40261 bp, 42 predicted proteins | sample 7446031 | NCBI WGS metagenome assembly JACCDQ01 (sample SAMN15323442, study PRJNA562643) | freshwater metagenome | isolation source: river surface water | place: USA:Blue River Watershed | collected 2017-08-17 | reverse complement strand
TGCAATTATTAATCGCAGAAATGAGTACCAAAAAATAAAATTAACAACAAATAATAAAAACATTTATCTTTGAATTATTAACTAAATACTCTCTTAGGAAAAGTCCACTTTAGTTTGAAGACATACACCATCAGTATAAATCCTTTTGGGATTGGAAAGTACTACGGTATTGATAACTTGATTGAGTGTTTTCTTGGTTCTTGAACCAACAGCAAAACTGATTACATTTTTGTTGATTCGATCTAATGCATATACAATCCAAATTACCTTGCCTTTATGGCTTAAAAAACCCTCATTCCATCTACTTCATAGATTTGACCAGAACAAATGGGTGGCGATTGAACTCCTTTGGAAATAAGCAATATACGTTTTAGTAAAGTGGTGGTAGAAATACATAAAACTCGAGCCATACTTCTAATTCCCATTCCTTCTTTAATAAGCATTACAATATGGGCATTGATTTCTTTACCATAGCCATTATTTGTATAAAAATCAATGCACCGTTTCGTACACGTTTTACAATAAAATTGTTTTTTCGGTTAGCAGTAAACCCATTTTTAATAAAAGTGTAGGAGCATTACAATGAGGGCAAATTTTAGTATCACTAATTTTGACCCGAGCCCCCGGCGAACGGAACGAAGTTATACACGAGGACTGATAAAAAGCCATTTTAAGCGTTTTTAAGAAACAATAAATATAAAAAAGGAGAGAATTACAACCTCTCCTTTTATAAATAAATTAACTTAAATACTGATTGTCAGCGGAGTAATTTATAGATTCTAACTTATCACTAAGTTTTGATACATTACCCCATTACCATTACCTTCTATAATTCCATTTTGGTAAATAATAAAGCCAGCTAAAACCAATCAAAAACAAAATCAAAGACGCAATAAATGCGGGAATAAGAATTTCTCTATTATTATCTAAAGCATTATTCAATGAGGCATACAATAACCAGATCTGAATAGTCACATTTAAGATCAAAATAAATATCAGCGTCGATAGGATATTGTTTAGCTTGTTGGGATTGGCTTTGTTCTGACTCGTTCTAAAATTACTCATAACAATTGAATTTGATTATTCTTGATTCTTAACTCAATACTTTTTCTTCGGATGCTTTTACGTAAATACCATTATCTTTGAAAAAAACATCTAGTTTAGGCAAAGCTCTTGGAGGTGGTCCAGCTAGTACATCACCCGTCATAGCATCAAACGACCCTTCGTGACAGGGGCAGTGAATAATACCAGTTCCTGGTTTGTAAAAAACGGAACAGGAAAGATGTGTACATTTTTGTTCATAAGCTTTGTATTCCCCATTTTCAAGATGGATCAGTATATAAGGGACGGTACTTCCTTCAATAACAAAACCTCGTGTTCCCCCTACTGGAACTTCGTCTTGCTTGCAAACAAAATGCTCGCCAGCAACTTCTCCCTTGGGTAATAAATAAGCTTTAGCAGCAACCAAACCACTACCAACCATTAATCCTCCAGAAACCAGTGTTAGGAACTTCGCAAAATCACGACGACTTACCTGAGTGGCTTCTTGTTTTAAAATTGGAAAGTCTTTTTTCCAGTTTTCATTTAAATTATCTTCTTTTGACATGGATCTATTTTTAATAAATAATCATCTCAGTACTGCCTTTTGGCATCATGATATTCACTTTGGTATTTACAATCTCTTTTCCGAAAACAAAGGTATTCACAGGAGAACTATTTGGACGCATTTTTTCTATTTCTGCTTTTGTACCGTAGAACAGTGCGCCACTTGGACAAACAGTGGCACACATTGGTTTTTTGCCAATGCTCGTTCTGTCATAACACATGGTACACTTCATCATCAGATCGTATTCCTCTATTTTCTTTGGGACACCAAAAGGACAGGCCATCACACAATTAGAACAACCAATACATCTTTCGGTATTGGCGGAATGCACAATCCCAAATTCGTCTTTTGATATCGCATCTGCCGGGCAAACATTTGCGCAAACTGGATTGTCACAGTGCATGCACACCTGAACCGTAGTCTGAATAGTGGCTGAACGATCCACATAATTGACATGTATCATAGAATCCTGACCATTGGTCTCGCATTCGGCGCAAGCCACTTCGCAAGATTTACAACCGATGCAGCGTTGCATATCTACAAATAACTCCTCGTTTGTATTGAAACTGGTATAGTTCATTTTTTACTTTTTTATAGATTAAACACTGGCGTAAGCAGTAGATTCTTTTGATGGTGGCGCGATTTCATTGAGCGGATCTAACTTGCAAGCACACACTTTGAATTCCGGAATTTTGGATATGGGATCCAAAGTACCGGGAGTTAGTAAGTTGGCCGATTTTTTACCAGACCAATGATAGGGTATGAAAACCGTGTCTTTTCTGATGGTCTCTACTATATTGGCGGGAAAAATACCCTCCCCTCTTCTAGTTGTCACACGAACCAACTCTCTTTGTTGGATACCGTATTGATTCGCCAAATCGGGATGAATTTCCACCAATGGTTCTGGATATTGGTCCACCAATTTGCCTATTCTTCTGGTTTGCGTTCCGCTAAGATATTGCGACACCACACGCCCCGTTGTCAGTACCACAGGATATTCGCCATCGGTCACCTCTCCCGGAAGTTTGTAAGGTGCTGGATTAAAATGGGCTTTGCCGTCAGGCGTCTTGAACTTTTTATCTTCCCATAACCGAGGGGTTCCCAGGTGGTCTTCTGTTGGACATGGCCAAAAAATCCCCATGTTTTCTTCTATTTTTTTATAGGTAATTCCATTATAATCGGCTGTCCCACCTTTTGAAGCAACACGCAGTTCATTAAAAATCGCTTCGCTGGTATCATATGTAAATTTATCTTCTTGCCCCAAACGTTTCGCCAATTCCAAGATAATGGAAGTATCTGTTCTGGCATTTCCCGGAGGGGTTACCGCCTGACGAATTCGAATTACTCTACCTTCCGCAGATGTTGTTGTACCTTCCTCCTCTTCTTGCAAAGAACCCGCCAGAACAATATCAGCATGACGTGCTGTTTCGTTTAGGAAAAAATCAACACAAACATAAAACTCTAGTTTTTCTATGGCTTCTCTAACATAGTTGCTATTCGGCAATGACACTAAAGGATTGAAACAAATAGACAGTAGGCCTTTGATTTCGCCTCGATGAATTGCCTCGATAATTTCATAAGCCGAAAGTCCTTTTCCTGGCATATCCTTTTCATCAATTCCCCAAACATCCGCAATATATTTCCGATGTTCTGGGTTTTCAATATCTCGATTTCCAGGTAACTGGTCACATTTATGACCATGCTCTCTTCCTCCCTGACCATTTCCCTGACCGGTAATTGTTCCATATCCGCAATACGGTTTACCAATTCGTCCTGTTGCCAAAACCAAATTAATACAACCCAAAACATTATCCACTCCTTTAGAATGGTGTTCAATTCCACGGGCATGCAGTAAGAAACTCGTTTTGGCTTTACCCCATAACTCAGCAGCTTCTTTTATTTTTTCTTTCTTGATTCCCGTGACTTCTTCTGCCCATTCCAGGGTGTAGTCTTTCACGGAATCTAATGTTTCTTGAAACCCCGACGTGTAATTATCTATAAAATCGTGATCAAGCATATTGTGATCCACAAGGTATTTCAGCATGGCTCCATAAAGTGCAGAATCGGTACCAGGTTTCACATCCAGATGCACATCTGCAGTTCTGGCAAGCGGAATCATTCTTGGATCAATTACAATTAATTTGGCTCCGCGGTCTCTCGCTTTCCAAATCCAGTGCGTCAATGTCGGAAAGGTTTCACTAATATTGGCTCCAGCCACCATAATCACTTCGGCATATTCTAAATCCGAATAATTATTAGAAGCTCGGTCTAATCCAAACGCTTTTTTGTTCCCCGCTCCGGCACTTACCATGCACAAACGGCCATTGTAATCCAGATTTTTTGTTTTCAAAGCGACACGAGCAAATTTCCCTACCAAGTAACTTTTTTCATTGGTCAGCGAAACTCCAGAAAGCATAGAGAAAGCGTCTTTCCCGTATTTTTCCTGGATGCGTTTAATTTCCGAAACCGTTTTATCCATGGCTTCATCCCAAGAAGTGGACTCAAAACCTTTTCCTTCCACCCTTTTTATAGGTCCCAATAAACGGTCGGGATGGTTGTTTTGCAGGTAGCGTTGCACTCCTTTTGGACAAAGACGTCCTTCATTGAAAGGAAATTCCATCCAAGGTTCAAAACCAACCACTTTATTGCTTTTAACTAACAATTGAATTCCGCATTGCATCCCACAAAAACAACAATGCGTTTTCACTACTTCATCCGGTTCATCTCTTCCTTCGTAACCCTCTTTCGGGCTATAATTAAGATGCGGTCCAAATTGTTCTATTATATTTTCTGCTGAAACAGGTAATTTTGCCATGTTTTTATATTTTCTGTTCTTGGTTTTTTCTCTGTTTTATGTTTATGTCCCAACTGTAAACTGTGACTGAATACTGATCACTAAAAACTATCCAAATAAATTTCCGCCTGCTTGTCTAGCTTTCAAATGGGCTTGCGCCAAACGGGATCTTTTTCCCTCAGGACTCAAATCCAAATGAGAACCGCCATCTTCCATACTGAAATCAAAACCCAGTTCTTTGGTTACTTTTTTAAGGTCATTGATGTGCATATTTGTAGCATACTCTTCTCCTGTATGTTTGCAAACTGCCATTCCCTGTTTCATTCCTTCCTTTTTATAAATATGAGCACCAATCTGGGCAGGACGCTGAATGATATGAAAGAATTTCCCGAAAGGAATCCAAATCAAAAACATGATAACTGTCACCGCATGAATTACCGCCAAGAAATCAAAAGCGAACCCTTTCATGAACTGATACGAATAGGTTAACCCTAATCCTGTAACTGATATTGCAATCAATAAAATGAGCGGCAACAAATCGCCTTCAAAGGATTGGGTCGCTATCAATCCCGGGTTGGTTAATCTTCTTCTCAGATAATACAAAGAACCCAAAATAACCAAGTAGGAAGACCAATTTAACGCATGAAAAGTCAGGAAGGCCATGATAGAATCCAGTCTGAAATCCATCACTTTAAAACCAAAAAAATGAGCTTCATATAGCGATATGCTATTCGGAGCCATCGTGAAATGAATCCATCCGAAGGTCAAAGGAATTGTAATTAAAAATGCCGAAGTACAACCCACCGCAATCATGAAATGGGCTACCCATCGATATTTACCTCTCGGATAAATAAATTTTTGAAAGGCAATATTTTCGATGGTTTCTTTGGAAGCAAACCAAAAATGAGAAAACACTTTTCCAGTAAACAAATAGGTAATTCCTCTCTTAAAATAAATCCATGTTGGAGGTCTTTGCAACCAAACAGAATAGCGATATACAATCCCGAAGAAAGCAAACACAGTCCCGAACAAATAGGTAATAAGTGCGGCATCAAAATTCTGTAATTCTCTGGAACCATAAAACACGAGTACAATAGAAAATATTGACAGGGAAGTAGCTATCAGTAAGGCTTTGGTATTAAAAGTTCTATTTTTCATTTCCGTGAAATTTTAGTAATAATGCATGAGATTCGCTACTTTAAGAATACCTACAAGATCAATAAGACCTTGCAGGTATTCTTAAAGATTTTACCTCTTTGAAACGATATAAAAAATAAATTAGCTTGGTTTTTCACATCCTTTACGGTTATAAAACCACCAATTTATGGCTGTAGCTAAGATAGTAAAAATAATCAGACCATAGAAAAATTGATTGGCTCCTCCGTTAGCAGTGATGTTATTTCCAATTAATTTTGAAAAAATAAACGGTCCGAAAGCGGCAATCGCGGCTGTCCATCCGATAACCCCTGCCGCCTGGCGTTGGTTGTCGGCAAATATGATAGGATATTGTCTAAAAGTACCCGCATTCCCAATTCCAGTAAATAAAAACATGGCCAATATCACCCCCACAAACATCGGGAACTGATCCATACTCGTTGGCGCAACCAATCCTTGGGTAACCAGCAAAATGGCACCAGCTAAAATACCCAAACCGGTAATTGTCGTTAATATCGCCCCACCTACTTTATCGGCAACAAACCCAAAAACTATTCTACTGGCAGAACCAATAAGCGGTCCATAAAAAGCATACACTAAAGGATCCGGAGCGTTAGGAAAATCTCCGTATAAGAATTTAATCATCAAAGGAAAAGCAGCAGACATACCAGCAAATGTTCCGAAAGTCATCACATACGTAATGGTGCAATACCAAGTGTGTTTATTGCCGAAAATGTCCAATTGTTCTCTGATGGAAGCCTTCATCGGAATACTTCTTAGGTAAAACCAACTGATGATTGACAATATCAAAAGGAAAGGGATGTACCAAAAAGCAGCCGATTGGATGTACACTTCCTTATTTTTAACCGCAGTGTTTTCAGGGCTAATTTTATTTAATATTTTCTCAGCCAACTTTGGATTGGCATTCGCAATGGCTTTCGATTTTGCTTTTAATGGCAATGACGAAAAGATAACCGCATTATCTGTAGAGTGAGTGGCCGCCGTAACCGAATCTAATATGGGTTTCTTTACATTAGATAATATTTTAGTTTGCACTTCAGCGTCTAAGGCCACAAAAACTTCTTTTTGTTTCTCTACAGTTGAATTTTGAAAAACCGCTAAAGTTTCTTTTGCATCTATACTCGTAAATACTGATGCCGCACCGTAAATACTAACACTAAGAATAAGTGGAGTAACAAACTGCGCCAAGGAAACCCCAAAATTCCCGATACCGGCTTGTATTCCCAAGGCTGTTCCTTTTAGTCTTTTAGGAAAAAACAAACTCGTACTTGGCATATAAGAAGAGAAATCGCCTCCACCAAAACCACAAGTAAAAGCCAATATGGCGAAAACCCAAAAGGGCGTATTGACATCCATTACCGCTAATCCAATTCCTATTACTGGAATTAATTTTATAAAAGTGGCAAAAGCAACTACGTGTCTCGTCCCGAAAATAGGCAGTATAAACGTGTGAATAATTCTTAAAAAACCGGCAGCCAAACCCGGTATGGCAACCAGCCAAAAAAGTTGATCTTTAGAAAAAGAAAAACCAAGTCCCGGCAATTTAACCGCTATCACACTCATCATAAACCAAGAGGCAAATGACAAAATCAGTGATAGAGTCGTGATTGTTAAAGTTTTCCAAGCAATTTTACTGCCCGTGGTGTTCCAGAATCCTTCGTCTTCAGGTTCCCATTTGTCTAGCCAAGTTTTCATAATGTTGTATTTAATTTTTTATTGCAATTGCTATTGAATTACCATTCTGTTAATATTGTAATTGATTTTTGCAGTTCCTAATGATTGTGTTCTATATCTCTGGTAAAATTTGGTGATTTAACCCTTAAGATGTTTATAATTGTTCGGTGCATCCATAACAGACAGGCTACAGAGATGATGAAAATAAATATCCATGAACTGGTCCATAATCCAGTGAAATTGAGAAGATATCCAAAGATAATTGGCCCTATAAAACCGCCCAATCCACCTATTAGCCCTACCATTCCGCCCACAACACCCACTTCATTCGGGAAATATTCCGGTATGTGTTTGAAAACTGCAGCCTTACCAATTCCCCAAGAGATTCCTATCAGAATTACCAGAATGAGATAGACCCACATATTAGCACTAAATTTAATTTGGGTAATTCCCTTAGCCAAAAGCTCTTTCTTTTTGACCTCCTGATTTTGTTTAACTACAATTTCCTGCCAAGAAGTTTTTACGGGTAAAATAGCCTCTTCGCTCTCAACTGCAACGGTTTTTGAATTTATTTTGTGTATTTTTTCATTTATGATGATTTCAGAAGGAGTCACTGCTGTAATAACTCCACTATCGGTGACCAAAACACCAGGTCCTGCTGTAGTGATTTCCATTTTTGGAAACATCAACAAGAAACTGATCGCAATAGACGAACCCAAAACCCAGTACATCACTTTTCTGGCTCCAAATTTATCTGATAAATAGCCACCAAAAGCCCTGATAATACCTGATGGCAAACTAAACATTGTGGCAAACATTCCTCCCATTACAAGAGATGTTTGATATACATTCATAAAATTAGGCAATAACCATTGCGAATAGGCTACAAAACAACCAAACACTAAAAAGTAGTAGGCTCCAAAACGCCAAACCCTAGCTGATTTCAATGGGGTCAATAGTGTTTTAATGTTTTTAGAATCTCCTGACGGTTTTTTGTTTTTAGCAAATACAATAAAGACTATCCCAATAAGCACTAATACAGAAGCGTAAGTTATAGGCAACATTTTCCAACCATTGACAGAATCAGCTGCAGAAAATCTATTTAATAAAGTAGGAGCTATAAAAGTAGTGATGGCAGCACCAGCATTTCCCATTCCGAAAATACCCAAGGCCCTTCCCTGCCAATTTTGTGGATACCAAACCGAAGTGTAGCCGATACCAACGGCAAAACTGGTCCCTACCAATCCGAAAAGAAAGCTTAATATAGCAAAACTCCAAAACGTATCGGCAAAAGGAAGCAAAAACAACGGAATAGCACAGAGAAACAACAAGATGGAGAATATAATTTTACCTCCGTATTTATCGGTCAAAATCCCAATTGGTAGACGAAATACGGATCCTGATAAGATTGGGATTCCCAGTAACCACCCTACTTCCACCACGCTCCAATTGAATATGCCTTTGTCAACCAAAAAAGTGACCAAAACACCATTTAACGTCCAACAGGCAAAACAGATGGAAAATGCTAATGTGTTCAGAAATAAAATCTTGTGGGATTGCGATAAACTACTCATAAAATATCCATTTGATAATGATGTAAAATTAATCTGTTGATGCAAACAAAAATATGATATTTGTCAGTCAGCCCATAAAAGGGCTATTTAGCAATTTTAAAGTTTAAAGTTTAACCCAAATTTACATACAAATAATTAATAACAAAACAATTACGCACATATGATTGCAATCATAAAAAAGTATTTCTAAAGAAAGAGCATTGTTGGTTCGAAAAAAAAAAAGATTTTGTTGATTACAAATAATAGAGTCGTAAGTGGAAACTACTTTTGAAAAAAAAGGAAACGGATTAAGAGACAGAATTCAACATAAGAAATCGCTATGAAAACAATAACAAAAAATCACTTTATGAACTTTGTAAAACTCTTACGTTCTTTTCCGTACAAAAATTATCCTCCAATCTTGATCATGCTCCTGTTTTGCGAGAACAACTTTGGGTTTTGAAATTTAATAGCATCATCCATTCCTCCTCTCACCGCAAATTTTGATTTTATGTTTTGATAAATCAGTGTTTCTATGTTTCCCCCAACTCTTAAAGTGTCGAGCAAGTCTGTTTCCGAATTCGAGAAAAGACAGTTTTTCAGTTTTCCATCAGCCGTGAGACGAATGCGGTTACAAGTGCTACAAAAAGGATTCGTAACGGAACTAATCACCGAGAAACTTCCTTTGTAGAACGCTATTTTATGGTTCTTGGCAGTGTCGTTTGGCTTGTCTGTCATTCGTTCTACTTTTTCAGCAGAATATTTTTTATTGACTTGGGTGAGGATTTCGGCATAAGACACCAGTTTCTCTTTGTTCCATTGGTTGCCGTCAAAAGGCATGAATTCTATAAAACGTATCTGAATGTTGCGCTCTTTGGTCAATTCTATAAAGTCAATTATTTCATTGTCATTAAACCCTTTTATCACCACTACATTCAGTTTCAGCTGAAACCCGTTGGCATCAAGCAATTCCAAATTTTTCCAAAATTTATCGAAATAATTTCTACGGGTAATTTGGTTGAACTTCTCTTTCTGTAGGCTGTCAATACTGACATTCAGTGTGGTTATACCTGCTTCTTTAAAGGTATCTATAAAATCATGCACCAGGATTCCGTTAGTCGTTATGGTAAGTTCCACTCCTAGTTTTCCTAATCTTTGAATAATGGCTGCGGCGTCTTTCCTAACCAAGGGTTCCCCACCCGTCAAGCGGATTTTGGTCACACCCTGACGGACAAAAGTTTGTGCAATAGTAATAATTTCATCTGCAGTCATCAGATGCGCTTTTGGAGTAAGCGCAATCCCCTCGGCTGGCATGCAATAGGTACATCTCAAATTACAATTCTCTGTAATCGAAATGCGCAAATAACTGTGTCCGCGTCCGTGAGAATCCTGCATTTGAATGTTATTTTCCATGGTTGAATCCATTTAGCAGTTTAAATAAATGCAATACCGAAGGAAAAACGGCATCCATAGATTCGCCCGCACCAGCGGTAGAACCTGGCAAGGCCATAATCAATGTATTTCCTTTAAAACCCACCACGCTTCTGGACAACATCGCATAAGGAGTACGATCCTGACCGTAGGAACGAATCGCTTCTTCGATACCCGGAATGCGACGATCGAGCAACGGAATCACGGCTTCGGGCGTTACGTCTCTATTTGACAATCCGGTACCGCCAGTTATAATGATTAAATCCGTTTTTTGAACACATAATGTATTGATGGTGTTCTGAATATCCAAAACCTCATCTGGAATAATAATATAATTGGAAACTTCTAACCCTAAGTTTTTGATTTTATCCGAAATTACTTTTCCCGCTTTATCTTCTTTCTTTCCGCTGGAAACACTGTCCGAACACACCATGACTGCAACCGAAAGGTTTTGAACTTCTTTGTTACCATAATCGGATTTCCCGCCTTTTTTGTGGAGTAATTTTATGGTCGAAATTTCCACCTTCTTGTCAATAGGTTTAAGCATGTCGTACATCGTCAATGCAACGATGGAAACACCGTGCATGGCTTCGACCTCAACGCCTGTTCTGTAAATCGCTTTCACGGTCACTTCTATTCGAACCTCATCTTCCAAACATTCAAATTGGATTCCAGTAAACTCTATCGGCATCGGATGGCAATCCGGAATAGCATTGGAGGTGTTTTTTACCGCAAACAAACCCGCCGTTCTGGATACTTCCAACACATCGCCTTTTGGGACGGTTTTATCCAAAATAGCTTGCATGGTTTTTGCCGAACCTAATTTCACAATGGCTTGGGCGGTTGCCGTGCGCTGGGTTATTATTTTATGGGTGATATCTACCATTTTTATGTGTTTTTTTTCCAAGTATAAGATGCGTCTTCAAATAGCTCTTTGCCAAAAACGGCTATTTTTTCTTTTATTTCTTCGACCAAAAATTCCAAGGCTTCATAGACTACCTTTCGTCTTGGTGCCGATACAAAAACAAACAGACAGATTTCACCTGTTTTTACCGTTCCCAGACTGTGGTAAATGTGCAAACACGAAAGCTCATATTTGGCGAAAGCCGCTTCGCGAATTTCATGAAAAGTTTGCTCCGCCATTTCTTCATAAGCCGTATATTCAATAGCTGCAACCGTTTTTCCGTCAATCACATCGGCGCGAACTTGTCCTAAAAAAATATTATGCGCGCCAATAATCGTTTTACTTTGGTGCTTGGCAATCGAATTTCCAATGAATTCCGCCAGTATAGGGCCTTGAATAAAGGAACTTTTAGTCGGTTTTGGTGTTGACATATACTTGAATTTTTAATTTAATTGTCATTGCTATTGTTTTTATAAGGATTGAATCCCATTTTCAAGATGCGAAAGCCTTGTAAATCCTTCTTTTTTCAAATAGGCTAAAGCCAATTGACTGCGTTGTCCGCTTTGGCAAAACAACACGATGGATTCATCCTTATCAAGTTGGCAGCAATAATTTCCCAGTGCGGCAAGAGGTACATTGACAACGTTCGCTCCCTTCCATTCCGGTTCTTCGTAGACTTCCCTAATGTCAATAACCAAACAATTGTCCTGACAGCATTTTTCTAAAAAAGCTTCTCGGTCTAAAACCTGTTTTGATTCAGTATTTTTTTGGTTTAAAAGTTTTAATCCGTTGATGCGTCCTTTTTCTATTGCTGCTGGATTCTTAGCAAAATCGACTAGTTGGGTCTGATAATACAACCCATCATAAATCAATAATTTCCCCGACAGCACGGATCCAATTTCGAGGATAATCTTGAACACTTCGGTAGCCTGAAATGCCCCCAACGTATTGGGTAAAACTCCTAAAACTCCTGAAACAACACAATTGGGAACGGTTATTAAACTTTCAGTTTCGGGGAAAAGACACCGGTAACTCGGACCGTTTTTATAATTGAACACAGATACCTGCCCTTCAAATTTATAAATCGAAGCATAAACCACTGGAATATTTTTGGCCAAAGCCACATCATTGATCAGATAGCGAACCCCAATCGAATCGGTACAGTCAACAATAATTTGGTTATCCCCGACAATCTCAAAGGCATTTTTTTCATTTAAAAACTCAGGAAATACAGTAACATTCACGTCTGGATTTAATACCAAAACGGCTTCGGCAGCTGTTGCCGCTTTACCCTTTCCGCAATCTTTTAGGGTGTACAGCAACTGACGATGCAAATTCGTTTCTTCCACCACATCCCCATCCACAATTCCGAGACTCCCCACACCAGCAGCAGCCAAATTCTGCAGTACAGGGCAGCCCAAACCACCTGCGCCAATTACCAAAACGCGCGCGTCTTGTAATTTTTTCTGTCCTAAAACTCCAATTTCAGGAAGAACTATTTGTCTGGAATAGCGTATCGTATTTTCCATTTTATATGTTTTTATCCTCCTGCAAAAGGAGGCAAAAAAGCAATTACATCCTGATCTTTTACCGTTACATCCATCTCCGCCATCCTCTGATTTACCGCTATAGAATAACTATTTTTTTGCAATTCTTCATAAACTGATTCTATTTTTGATTTCAAAGAATTCACCGTCAAATTGGATTCATCCAACACCAACTGCTCTTCTTTCTTCTTGGTTATATCAGCCAATACTCCAAAATATTTAATGTTTAGAATCATAATTGTATTTTTTGATACTCCTCCGGAGTATTTATATTTTGTACCTGATCACTCCATTTTTCAGGAATCAGTAGTGTTTGATGTATTACTTCTTTAATTACTTGACGCAACCTTAGCTGATCTTTTTTTAAATTTTCTTCGAAAACAGTTCCCAATGATTGGTCATAAATTGCAATAAGCGGACAGGCTTTGTCCTCCAGTTGCACTTGGATCATTCCATAAGAATCATCCCGATTTTCTAATATCCAAAGCAACATTTCCGTTGAAACTAACGGTGCATCCACGCTTAGTATAAAGTTCAGCTTTGTTTCAGTCTGTTGCAAAGCGGTATGAATTCCGCCCACTGGTCCTTTCTCTGGAACGATGTCTTCTATGCGCGTATATCCTAAAAAATCATAATCAGCATTTGAGGAAACAATCACAATATTTTCGCCCACAATAGGTTTTACAGCTGTACAAATATGACTTACAAATGGTTTTCCTTTTAAAAGCAACAAGCCTTTATCGGTTCCCATGCGTTGACTTTTCCCTCCAGCCAGAATGAATGCTGTAATTTTATCTTTCATTGGTATCTCTTTTTCCTTCTTCTTACCCGCTCGATCGTTGGGAGAGACGAAATGGAAATCTGTTAAGTGGAAATTATTTAGTGTCTCATCTATTCTCTTCTTTTTGTTTCTTTCTTCTTTAAGCTGTTGCGTATAATTTATAAATTGCTATTCCAAGTACAAGCGCGAGTACATTTTTCAAAATAACGGAATTAAACTTCTTACTTCCATAATAAGCCCCAAAAATTCCACCTACAAAAACAATTCCGATTAACGGAAACGATGATTCTGCCAAAACGCCTCCCTTTAACAGGAAACCCAAAATTCCAGAAATGGAATTCACTAATATAAATAAAGCCGAAACGGCAGCTGTTTGTTTCATGGTTCCCCAGCCCAAAAGGATGATTACAGGACTCAAAATTATTCCGCCACCAATTCCTATCAAACCCGACAAAAACCCTATTACTGCTCCTACAATTAAGGCGGCGTTTAGATTCAATGGTGTCATCTCATTTTTTTCTTTACCCAAAAACCCTACTAATCTCAGTACTACAAAAAACAACACTGTCGCTAGAATTACTTTATAATAAAACGTAGCAATCGTAAGATATCCTCCTAAAAACGAAAACGGAATAGATGTTATCGCAAAAGGATAAAACAGATTCCATTTGAATTTTTTTTCCTGGTAATAAAAATAAAAGGAAATTCCCGAAACCAAAACATTAAGTACTAACGCAGTTGGCTTCATAAACGTTATCGGGAAAGCGAAAGCACTCATCAAGGCCAAATAACCGCTCGCTCCCCCATGGCCAACACTAGCGTACAAGAAAGCTACTATTGGCAATAACAGCAACAACAAAGGCATGTCTAATAAATCAGCCACCGTCATAATGAATGTTTTTTGAGTTGTTCGTCCAGAAATTCCCAGCAGGACGCATTGATGGCTTCAAAAGAGTCTATAAGTGATTTCCCATAAGGAGTAAGTACTGTACCTCCGCCTTTGTTTCCGCCTACCTGCGTTTCTATCAATGGATTATTGGCCGCTTTATTCGAGGCATCCACTAGATTCCACGCTTTTTGATAGGATAAATTCATGACTTTGGCAGCCTTATTCAAGGAACCTGTTTCTTGAATAAGTTTTAACAATTGAACCCTACCTTCACTGATAAGAATCCCATCGTTGGTTTCAATCCAAATTTTGCTCTTTATTTTCAAAACGAAATTTCTTTGCGTTATACTTTTACAAATATAACGAAAAGAATCGTGGCTTAAATATGATAAATATCAACTTTTGCTCCTTTTTCTAATTCGTATTCGCCATCCGAAAGATACAAAAGACCATTGGCCACCGAAAAAGAATTCAGCATCGAGGAAGCCTGATGCGATAAAATACTTGCTTCATCGTTAACGATACTTGCTTTCAGAAATTGACTGCGGGTATTACGCACAGAATAATCATGGGCCAGCGAAATCGTCTTTGTCTTATTGTATTTGGCTGCTTTTCCAGAAAGTATCAATAACGTTGGTAACACATATACATAAAAGCATGTCAAGCAGGCTGCGGGATTCCCAGGTAGGGCAAAAATTATTTTATCCTGTAATTTACCGGCAAAAAGCGGTTTACCGGGTTTTTGGTTTACTTTATAAAAAAGTGTTTCGACCATAAGTTCCTTTAAAGCACGTGCCGCAAAATCATAATCGCCAACGGATATACCGCCAGAAACCAACACTACATCATTAGCAGATAAAGCATCGTGCAGTTTGTTTTTGGTGTTTTCAAAATCATCGTTAACTTCATATAATGCAATCACATCAAAATAGGCGTCGTTCAAAGCAGACTGAAGCATGATGGCATTACTTTCATATACTTTTCCGTATTCTAAGGTGTTACCAGGTTTTACCAATTCATTTCCTGTGATAACAATCCCAATAGTTGGTTTTTTATAAACCTTTACGGAAGTGAAACCAAGACCTGCCAAAAAACCAATCGCGGCAGCATTGAGCAAGGTTCCTTTTTCTAATGCCAAATCGCCTTCGGAAATTTGCTCTCCGATGGGTCTGACGTTGGTTCCTGATTTTGGTTGTTCTTGAAGATGTACAATTCCTTCCTTGACCAAAGTTTTCTCAATTTGGATAACCGCCTGAGCCGAATCCGGAACGGCAGCTCCCGTGAATATTTTTATGGCTTGTCCCGGAAGCAAAGATATTTGGTGTATGTCTCCCGCTTTTATTTCTCCGATAATGTCATATTCCAAAGCATCGTGCAAACAAAGCGCAAAACCGTCCATAGCTGATTGCCTGAATGGCGGCATGTTAATGAAAGAATAAAGCGTTTGCGATAAAACGTGCTTTCGGGCTTGCAGAAGCGGATACTCTATTTCCTGAAAAGCAGGTAAATTGTTTTTTAGTATGGAAAAGGCGTCTTGAACTGAAACCATATTTTATATTATTTTTTAAATCAAAAATACAATTCAAAAATGGTTTTCCATCCTATATAATCCATAATATTTAGACTTTATCTCATTTTTACAGAACAAGAAAAGGCTGTGCTTATCAACACACCTTTTTCAAACTAATAAACCAAATCCAAACTCAACTTCGTAACTAACCTAGTACAAAATTAACTAATAACTAAACCCAGTCTATTTTACAGTAAAAAGTTTTGGACTAAAAGAAACCATAACCCAAAGCCAATTGTTAGTATTTCCTGCAGCGCCTCCTTTTAGTTTTTCTAATGTTTTTGAACCAAACATTTGAGAATATCCTGCAGAAGCCACGATGTCTTTTTGAATTGTATAACTTGTAGTAAAATCAATTTCTGTTCCCAAATAACTGTCCATTTTTTCATTGGCAGTACCCAAAACTGTATTTGGAGCTGAGAATAAATGTGGCGTTAAACTAAACTGCCATTTGTTTTGTGTATAATTCAATTTCAGGTAAGCATCCCTCAAACCAACACTATTTAAATGGTTTCCAACGTAGAAATAATCCATTAAACCATTAAATCCATGATTGGTACCAAACAACGGAGTAAATGATTTAAATTCAGAACTTGTATCGTTTTGATCTTTACCAGAAATGAATTCATATCCTAATCCTACTTTAAACTTTCCAGTTATTGCATAGCTTAAATTTGCCCCGGCATAATATGCATTTACATTTTTATCAAAGCTTTTTCCAGATTGTCCGTACAAACCTAAATTAGCATCCCATTTGTTTTCTTTATAAGTAAGATAAGTTCCATAAGTTTGCTTGTAATCAACTTTTAAGTCGGTAATTGTTTTTGCATATTCATAGCTTGTATTCATCAATAACAAACTCATATTTAATTTACTAAACTGAGTGTGATACCAGGCATATTGCAATGATTTATAATTCGTAGTATATGGAGTTGTAGGCGCTACTAAATTTTCTGCATTCGCATTTAATGCAAATCCTAAATCCAACTGGTCATTTTTGGGATGGAAAGAGATTACAGCAGCATCATGACTTTGTCCTTGTTGTGCCCAGTCAATTTCTCCCAAAATTCTTTGGTTGTCATAAGACAATACCTGACGCCCTAAACGCGCACTCCATTTGGCGTCAAAATCATATTGTGCCCAAGCTTCAAATACGGCAATTCCGTTTTTGTCGGCTGTAGCGGTTGTTGCGGCATCTCCCCAAGTGCGAATGTTTTGCAAACCTAACTTTACTTTCATTTTTTCCTGTTTAAAGTTCAAATTCAAACGGGAACGTTGAAATACAAATGAGGTCGCATCTTCGGAATCTTTAATCAAACTTTTATACCCATTTCGGTATTCGTAACGAGGTCTGAATTGCAAGTTAGCATCTAATTCCTGTGCATAAGTTCCCAGACTTATCGTTGTTATCCATAATAAACCGATTGTTTTAAGTATTTTCACCTTTAATTTAATTTTTGTGCTTCCTCTGTAATTTTGGCAATGATTGGATCTGAGTTTACCCCCAAACCTTCCTGTTGATAAGACAATTCCCCATCTGCATTGAAAACACTGATGATATTGGAATGAGAGAATTCTAAAGGAGCTATTTTTTTATAATTCACGGCCAAAACCGCTGCAAACTCTCGGGTATTTTCTTCGGTAGAACGCAGGAAAATCCATTGGTTCCCATCCATTTTATTTTCTATAGCAAACGTTTTTAATCGTCTTGGTGTGTCTACTTCAGGGTCAATACTCACTAATACCAGTTTTACATGGTCTTTTATGTTTTCGGGCAAACGCTGTTTAATATTCCGCATATCAGCCACTAATCTCGGACAAGCTGCTTTACAGGACGTATAAATCATTACCATGACCAAGACTTTACCTTTCAGGTCTTTCATTTCAAGATTTTCTCCATTTTGATTCGTCCATTTGGAAGGCAAATTATAAATTGATAAGTCAGAAATTGATTTGTCTTTCGTTTTCGCTTTCGATTTATCGATACAAGCTTGCAGTGTTAATAGCAGTACCATAAAAGCTAAAAACAGCTTTTGACTCAACAGCTTAAGTATTCCTGATTTTCGATATTCGTGAATCATTGGTTTCATTATTTTATCTTTTTAAATTAAAAAACAATTACTTTATATCTTTTGCACATCGAAATCCAAGGTTTTTTGTAGTATATTTTGCTTTTAGACTTCCTCGGAAAGCATAGCGCATAAAGGCGGCGTAATTCATCAAATCGGTGGCATTGACAGAACCGCTTCCGCAAAATAAATTCTTATCGGTATCCTTATCTTTTCTGGATTCACCTGAAAGAAAAATACTATTGAAATCGGCTGTCCATTCCCATACCAGCCCGTGCATATCATAAACACCCCAATAATTTTTGAAAGTTTTTCCTATGGGATTGTTATAGGTTTTGGGCTTTTCATACCAGAACATGATATATTTATTAAAAGCTTCTTTAGTTCTGGCATCGATTCGTTTTTCATCAGCCATCGCCACATATTCCCATTCATCCATGGTGGGCAGGCGCTTTCCCTGACACTCACAATATTTTTTGGCAGCAAACCAGGAAACATTGCTAACTGGTGCATTATCCAAATTATTTTTCCCGTAATTAAAATCACCCTGCCAATGTGACAAATAGCTTTTATCGGCAAAAATACCCTTCATTTTAGAACGTGTGTACGCAGGATATTTTTTTAAAAAAGTTACAAATTGAGCATTTGTAACCGGATAAACATCCATTTCAAAAGCAGCAATCTCAACTGGTTTTTTATCTGTGGTTCCGTAAAGGGGAACATAAGCTCCACTTTTTATAGAAACCATCGGTGCATTTTGAGACCATAGCGATGTTGCTATTAATAATAGAAATGATAACTCAACTATTCTACTTTTCAACATGACTAACTACTTTTTAAATACTTTTATTATTTTCTTTGGGCTTTTACCATAGCTGGTGTAACTACAGTTTTATTATTTCCCCAACTGGCATACACATAAGTAAATACATCTGCTATTTGTTGATCAGTCAAAGTAGATTGAGCAGGCATAGCACTATTAAATTTTTTACCATTCACCGTTATTGGGCCAGTCAATCCTTTCACCACCCCTTTGATGGCACGATTGACATCTTTATTCAGATAATCTGATTTGGCTAATGGAGGAAAAGCTCCCGGAATTCCCTGACCAGTGGCTTGATGACAGGCAATACAAACCTTATCATAAACAACTTTCCCTTTAGCGGCTTGTTGGCTGTATCCTTGTAAAGCCAATCCCATCATTGCGATTGCAAAAACATACTTTTTCATAGTATTTTAATTTATTTTAGATTTTAATTAAATCCTGTTGTTATTAATGAACTGCTTGAGCTTTTGGAGCTGGTTTTGCTCTAATTGCTTTCACTTTTGCTGGAGTTACGACTGTTTTATTATTTCCCCAACTGTTATAAACATAAGTCAATACATCTGCAACTTCTTCGTCTGTCAAGTTCTGGCTGGTCATAACATTGTTGAATTTCTTACCATTTACAGTAACTTCACCACTCAATCCGTGTAATACAGCATTGATTGCTCGGTCTGGATTTGCATTCAAGAAATCAGATTTAGCCAATGGAGGAAACGCATTTGGAACACCTTGTCCTTCTTGTTGGTGACAGGCAAAACAAGTTCTACCGTACAATTCTTTTCCTGATTTAACTTGCTCAGAAACCGTTTTAGCGACAACGCTTTTGACTGTTCCATTCTCTTTTGGCATATTTTGTATGGTTCCACCTTCTGGTAAATAAATTCCTTCTTGAACAGTTCCTGAATACAGTTTTTTATTCTCATCCCCTTCTACTTTTAACATACCAAGCGCTCCTTTATTAAAAGCTCTAAAAATAGAGTGATCGACCAATATGAAAGTTCCTGGAACATCTACTTTAAATTCAACTATGGCAGAACCACCTGCAGGAATCAAAGTTGTTTGAACATTTTTGTTAATCATTTCTCCTCCTTCAATATGGACTTTATCAAAAATCTCACCAATAACATGGAACGATGAAACTAAATTTGGCCCACCATTACCCATATAAATACGAACGGTTTCACCCACTTTGGCAGTAATTGCCTTATCACCGGCTACAGCTCCTACTTTTCCGTTGAAAACTACATAATCTGGTTCTTCCTTAATGGCTTTATTCATATCAAACGGTTGATTACCTTGCTCTCCGTAACTTCCTTTGGTATAAAAATCACCTTGCATAATGTAGTATTCTTTATCTACAGGAGGCAATCCTCCTTCTGGCTCCACTAAAATCAGACCGTACATTCCGTTAGCAATGTGCATTCCAACTGGCGCTGTAGCACAATGATATACATACAACCCTGGATTTAAGGTCTTAAAATTGAATACTTTTTCATGTCCCGGCGCTACCAAAGAAGAGGTTGCTCCACCACCTGGCCCTGTTACAGCATGCAAATCGATATTATGCGGCATTTTATTATCCGGATGATTTTTTAAATGAAATTCTACCTTATCACCTACTCGGGTTCTGATAAAACTTCCGGGAACTGAACCGCCAAAAGTCCAATAGGTATATTTTACTCCATCAACCATTTCACCTTCTTGTTCTTTAATTTCCATATTTACCACCAATTTCATCGCAGGACGATCTCCTATTGGTTTTGGAACTAAAGGTGGCGCAGTCAATTCCGCCTCTTTCTGACCTTCAACTTTAATATTCTCATAATATTTTGCATCCTTATCTTCTTTTTTAGAGCAAGAAAAGAAGCCAAAAACTAAAAAGAAAACCAGAACGATGGCGCTCCTTTGCGTGTTAAGTTTAAATGTAATTTTCATAATTATCAGGTGTTAAATTTGTCATAATTTCATAGCGTAAAAATAAAAGACTTTTTTATCTTTTATTATGATATTTATCATGTTTGCGCTTTTTTTTAAGAACTGATTCTAATGAAAAGAATACTCAAAACTATCAATCCCAAAACTGAAATTAAACTCCCTTTCCAGAAAGAATTCGCTTTTTTTAATTCCATGAATTCGAAAGAAACCAAAAAGAATTTCAGCACAGATAATCCTATAATAAAAGCAATTGCAACTTTAGAAACAGCCATTACATTCGAAATCAAAGCCGATGTAATCGTCAATATAATCAACAAACCATAGGTAAAAAATAATGTTTTTTTCATCTTCTAAAAAATTAAATAAAGAACAGGAAATAATAACAGCCAAATCAAATCACACATGTGCCAAAAAGCTGCACAAGCCTCAATATCTTCAATTCCAGTATCCGAATTTTTCTTTTTCATTCCATAATTTGTCCAACATAAAATAATCAGCCCCATAACCACATGAATCAAATGAAATCCGGTTAATAACCAATAAAAAGTAAAAAACATATTGGTATCCAAAGAAATCCCTGATTCAATTTTATGATAATATTCAATTCCTTTTAAAAGTAAAAATAATGTTCCGCCAAGCATTGTCAGCTTAAAATACAAAGAGGATTTTTGTATGTTGTTTTCTTTAAACTCATGTACCGCATTAGCCATACATAATCCACTAGACAGTAAGAAAATAGTATTTATTGCACCAAAAGTAGTATTCAATTGCACCCTCGATTGATGAAATAATTCGGGCTGTTCTTTTCCATAAAAAACAAAAGCCACAAGCGCCATCCCGAACGTAATTAGTTCCAGGAAAATTATAATCCACATCAGGATTCCTCCCGGTGGATAATAGACATTTTTGTAATCGATTTTAAAGGTAATCATTTTTAAGATTTGTTTAACGATAATTTTATTCCCAATCCAGCAAGCGTTTTTCGCCTTCAATCTTCTTGATATCGGTAATATCTTGTGACATTTCTATTACACCTTTGTAGTTTTTATCCGCATCTCTGACTGCGAAATAGCGGATATAAATGAGGCGCTCTTTATAATTTATCCAAAATGAAGATTCATTTTTGGTTCCTTTTCTGAATTCTTCCAAGATTTTAAGAACTGTTCCAACACTTTTTGGAGGATGACAAAATTTAACTTCACGTCCAATAATCCCTGCACTTCTTGGAAACACGCGCTCTTCTCCTCTATTGTAAAAAATAACTTTATCATTCTCATCCACAAAAGTCAAATCCAGAGGCATCGTTTTAAAAAGCAAATTCACCTGCTCCACAGTCATATATCCTTCATCATAATGAGAAGTGTTTTCCAATGAAAAAGTAAGTTCTCTGGGACTAACATCTTCACTCGGATGAACATATGCTGCAGCTGGAAACGGTACGGGAAGATTTGGAAGCATCCAACCAATTTCGGATTCCCCTTTGCGCATTTCAATCCAATCTGATTCTTTTAAAATCTCTAAAGCATTTGGAAATAAAACGGACTCTTCCACCTCCATCAATCTATAAATTCCATTCACTAAAAAAGAGGTGTTTATAGTAACTTTTTCAGCGTTTTTTGTTTTTAGATAATACTGAATCAACCGAAATTGCTCTCTCAAATTGTCGTGAAAAGACCACATTCCCTGTGAAGGTCCTGTCCAGCCATTTTTTTCCAAAAAAGGGAAAAGCTGATTTTCTTTTCGGGCAAATCGCTTTTCTATAGTATGGAGCTGGTTAAAAATATTAATGTATTGCTGCAAATCAACCGTTGTATCTACTGCAGATAATTCCTCCAAAAGAGAATGAATTAAATCTTTTTCCTCATAATATATCTGTACCGGATGTCCTTCCGGAAGTATTACTGTATCTATGTTATTGTTCATCTTTATATTTATTTTTGATGTTTAATTTTTTCATACAATCGAACTAACGATTGTAATAATTCAACTGGTGTCGTTAAAATTTGGTAGTGATTTTGACCAAACATTTGCGGTAAATAATATTTTGCCTCCGCTTCAATTGCCAAGGCATACGAATTAATGTTCCTTGCATTCAGTTCGCGGAGTGCTTGTTTCACATCATTAATACCGTATTTACCTTCGTATTTATCATAATCATTTGGCTTTCCATCAGAAATCACAATAACCCATTTATTTTTAGTGTTTCTTTTGTCGAGTCGGGCACCGGCATGACGCAAAGCAGCACCAATTCGGGTATAGCCATTAGGTTCTACTGCGCCCACTTTATGCTTGGCAACATTCCAATTTTCATCGAAATCCTTAATGGTTAAATAGGTTGAGTAGTTGCGTGTTTTGGAATAAAAACTATCAATCGAAAAATCAATATTGAATTCATTCAAAATTTCGCCAAAAAGAATAGAAACTTCTTTTTCGACATCAATCACACGATTGCCGGCGGCATATCCATCACTGGAAAGACTAATGTCTAACAGAATTAAAATAGATAAATCTTTCTCTTTTTTACGGTTTGAAATATATATTTTTTCAGAAGGCGTGCGTTGGGAATGAACATCTACATACAAATCGGTAATGGCATCGATATCAAATTCATCCCCTTGTGTTTGGCGTTTCTGCTGTTGCATTTTGTTATTGACATTGGTCAACATTTTACGCAAGCCCAACAAAGTGGATGCATTTTTGGCAATCGTATTTTTGTAATAATTAGGATCTGTTTTTTGTTGTGATTTTGGGTACACTTTACAGAAATTATCTTTGTAAACACGTTTGCTGCAATCCCATTCATTATAGGTAAGATGAAACCCTTTGGCATCAACTTCCGCACTTTCGGATATAGAAGTGTTCTCAATAAAATCTGCCTGATACACTGAATGCGCTGTGTCATCAACACGAACAGTAAATTTCATATTCAATTCTTCCAAGGCTTCCTGATGCTCTTCGAGTTCATCTGAACCATCAAAATCTCGCCAGGTTCCATTGAACTCTTCGGCCGTTTCTACCTTTTCAAAATTATGAAGTAAAACGTAATCTTCCTGTTGTTTTTTGTCTAATTCTACCGTTTTAACTTCTTCAACCGCAGTTGATTTCAAGGTAGTTAAAGGCTGATTTTCATTCGGTTTTTTAACTTTATCAGAAAAATTTTCGAGTATTGTTTCTGTATTCTGTTCTAACTCATTTTGCATCCATTTGCCATAAAGCCATGAGAAATCAGGCACCTTTTTTTCGGTTGCTTTCTGAATAAAGTGGCGCTTTGCATCGTTATAAAATTGTTCGTCAATTGCAAATTCTTTAAATAGAATATTCAAAATTTGACTGGATGATTCCAATGCTTTTTGTTGAGAAACTAATAATGGCTGTTCCTTTTCTTCAAAAGTCCAATTGAGATTCAAGCGTTGTTGCACACTCAGGAACAAAATTCGGAAAAGATAAAAAGTGTGATTTTCGGTTTTGCTTGGTAATTCGGCAAAGGAAATCGGAAGAAAAAAATTATTGTTTTTATATCCTCCTTCGCGTTCGGCAGGAAAAATTTCGATTGGTTTACCCGTCAAGGCACGAGCCAAAATAGTCAGTCTCGGTTTGATTTCGTTGAGAGTAACAGTCCTCGCAATGATTTCTGGAGCTACTTTTTTACTTTTTTTTAAGTGTTTGAAGAACTTCCCAACTATGTATTCATCTATTTCGAAACCCATTTTTTTATTATTTGTATGTACGTGCAACTCGCGAATTGTCCATACGAGTTGCCTCTACATTATATCATCAAATTGCACAAATCTTTTAGTGCTTCCAATGTTTGTAAGTCATCCGTTAATGGTTCTACAACCGCAACATGAACAGACAATCGTTTTGGTAATCCACTATGAATTATTTTAGCAGCATCCACCAGAAGTCGCGTAGATACCGTTTCTGTCAATCCTAATTCGGTTAAGTTTCGGATTTTATTTCCAATCGCCACAAGTTTTTTGGCAGTGTCCTGATCAATATCCGTTTCGTTAACCAAAATTTCAGTTTCAATTTTTGGTTCAGGATAATCAAAAGATACCGCAATAAAACGTTGACGAGTTGATGGTTTCAGTTCTTTAAAACCTCTTTGATAGCCTGGATTAAAGGAAGCAACCAACATGAAATCGTCGTGTGCTTTTACCGTTTCTCCTAATTTGTCAATAAAAAGTTCTCGTCGGTGATCGGTCAAAGAGTGAATAGCAACAATAACATCGGGACGGGCTTCGGCTACTTCATCCAAATAAATGATCGCTCCTTCTTTTACAGCAGTGGTCAACGGACCATCAAGCCAGCTTGTCTCGGCTCCTTTGATAATAAATCTTCCAATCAAATCTGTCGAAGAAGTTTCTTCATGACAACTGATAGTGATGATTTTCTTGTCCAATTGATGCGCCATATATTCTACAAAACGAGACTTTCCTGTTCCGGTTGGTCCCTTTAGCAAAAAAGGAATTTTGTTTTTATAGGAATGTTCAAAGACTTCTACTTCTTTGCCTACAGTATGGTAATAAGGTGTATTTTGCGACATTATTTTATTATTTAAACATCTAAATCAATTAAAAAACTAACCAAGTAAAAATTTCCTTGTATGTTAATTCAGTAAGAGTTAAAAAAAACCGGGACACTAAAACTATTGTCTTTCTGGAAATGCAGTTCTAAAAAACGATAATCAAAGCGTCCCGGATTAAAAAAAAAGGCGAATTAGTAATTTATTTCATTTCTAAAGCTTCATCAGAAGGTTTGCCGTATTTAAAGAAGTCATAAATAAAAAGACTTATTCCTGTTGTAAACATCGTAGCGCAGATAAGAAGAACTATAAAGTGGATACTGATTTCGTTTTGAACAACCATGAAATCCATTTTCATTTTTCTTTCCATATATACTTGAGCAACACCTGCTACCCCAAATGCAACAGTCATTCCAAGCATTCCAATATTGGATAACCAGAAAGCCATCATACCGTGTGTACTTTCATAACGTTTACGGCCTGTAACATTTGGCAAGACATAACTAATCATTGCTAGAACAATCATCGCATAAGCACCCCAAAACGCATAATGTCCGTGCATAGCTGTTACCAAAGTACCGTGAGTGTACATGTTGGTTTGTGGCAATGTGTGTGCAAAACCAAGTAATCCGGCGCCAACAAATGAAACGATAGACGAACCAATAGTCCAGAATAAGGCAATTTTGTTCGGATGACTTTTTTCTCCCTTTCTATACATATTTACGGCGAATAAGGCCATCGCCAAGAAAGCTAAAGGTTCCAAAGCGGAGAAAATACCTCCAACGATTAACCAAATTTTATTTACACCTATATAGTAATAGTGATGTCCTGTTCCTAAAACTCCTGAAAGGAAAGTCAATCCAACAATTACATACAACCATTTCTCGATTACCTCTCTGTCAACTCCGGTTAATTTGATCAATAAGAACGAAAGAATACCTCCCATGATTAATTCCCAAACACCTTCAACCCACAAGTGAACAACCCACCAACGGAAGAATGAATCCATTACCTGACTGTCAAACCAAATCATTCCCGGCAGATACAATAAGGCGGCAAACAACAATCCCATTGAGAGTACCAACGCAGTGGTAGTCTGGCGTTTTCCTTTGAAAAGTGTTCCCAGAATTAAACCTAGGAAAAGTAATACATTAATAACTACCAAGAAGTCTAATTCTCTTGGAATTTCAAGAAATTTTCTTCCTTCCCAATGATTGAAGTGAAACCCTACAATCGCTACAACACCCACAACAGCAAGTGATATAAGCTGAATGTATGCCCATTTCACACTGATTAATTCGCGCTGCGCTTCTTCTGGAATAATGTAATAGGCAGCACCCATAAAACCGGTTAACAACCAGACCACTAATAAATTGGTATGAACTGCTCTTGCCGTATTAAAAGGAATGATATCGTGTAATCCTTGTATTCCTATTCGGTCAAAGCCCATGATAAAACCGTAGATTATTTGCAGGGAGAACAAAAGCATACACAATGCAAAAAACCAATAGGCTACTTTTTGTGATTTATATTTCATCTTACTTATTTTTAATTATTTTCTTTGGCTAATGGAGAAACCACACGGTCAAAACCATTTAAATCTATTTTTCCAATCCATTTTAAGTAGGCAACTACTGCATCGGCATCTTTTTCACTCATATTATAGACTACCATTTTTCGGCCACTTGGAGCCCAAGGAACTGGAGACATTAAAACTGCTTTAACATATCCCTCACCTCTTCGGTCAAGTACTTTTGTTAATTCAGGAGCGTAGTATCCTCCTTCTCCCATAATGGAATGGCATCCCATACAATTGTTGGTTTCCCAAATTTCTTTTCCGCGCACTACATGTTTGTCAATCTTAACGTAGTTCGTTTGATCATTTCTGGGCATGAATGAGTAAACGGTCAATCCTATAAAGATTAAAAAGGTGACCAAGGTTCCTCCCAAAAAAAATGTCCTTGCCTGTGATTTTGAAAGCATAAGTATCAGTTTTTTTACTAGTTAATAATTTTACTTAATTTCAAATAAAGGATAAAATTGTCGTTTATTTGATTGCTACAAATTAAAAACTTAAAAAAAACTTAAAACATGATAAAAGTCATATTGTTATTTTTTTTTATTTGTAAAATTATAGTACCCAAAAAAGAAATAAAAAAAATTACATACTATTGAATTCTATTTAGTTATAAAAAAATAAAATAATAAATTTAATTAAGGATAAATTTGTCTTTTATTAAAAATAATAATTATTTTTGTAGAATAAATTTTAATTAAAAACAATCATTATGGAAACTTTAGAGAGAACAACAATAGGTGAATATGTAGCAAAAGATTTCAGAACTGCAGCCGTTTTTTCCAAATACGGAATTGATTTTTGCTGTAAAGGGAACCGAACTATTGATGAAGCTTGTGAAAAAAAAGACGTTGATACCAATACAATAATGGATGAGATAAATTCTGTTTTGGCTACAAAAAATGACAACAGCATCGATTTTAAATCATGGCCGTTGGATTTATTAGCGGACTATATTGAGAAAACACATCACCGTTATGTAGAAGAGAAAACAAATGTAATCCTTCCCTTTTTAGCCAAATTATGTAAAGTGCACGGGGCAAGCCATACTGAATTATTCGAAATCAACCAACTATTCATTGATTGTGCCAGTGAATTAGCACAACATATGAAAAAAGAAGAGTTGATTTTATTCCCTTTCATCAAAAGAATGGTTAAAGCAACTCTTACAGATGAACCCATTGAACAACCACATTTTGGTACTGTTGCAAATCCAATTACCATGATGATGAACGAGCATGATGCTGAAGGAGAGCGTTTTCGTAAAATTGCTTTGCTAACTAATAACTACATACCACCTGCCGATGCCTGCAATACTTATCGTGTGACTTTTGCTATGTTGACCGAATTCGAAGAGGATCTTCACAAACACATTCATTTGGAAAACAATATTTTGTTCCCAGCAGCAGCGGTTTTAGAAAAAAAAATTTTCACTAGAACTATAAAAAACAAAATCAACTAATATAAACCTTAATCATCAAATGCTATGGAAAAATATGTTATCAAAAGAAACGGCGAATACAAACCCTTTGAAAGTTTCAAAATTAAGGATGCCATTGAAAAAAGTTTCAATAGCGTAAACATAGCATTAAATGAAAGTGTTTTTGAAACTATTACAGACAGATTACAATCTAAAGAAACTTGGGCTGTTGAGGAAATTCAGGATTTGATCGAAAAAACACTTTTTGAGAAACAGTATTTTGAAGTAATGCGTTCCTTTATGTTGTTCAGACATACACGCAAATTGCAACGCGAGCATATTGATGGATTGAATGGAGACACCTCCTATGTTGACAGTTCCCAAACCATTGAAGAATATATAGAACAAACTGATTGGCGCATTAATGCCAATGCGAATACTTCCTATTCCAATGCGGGTTTAGTCAACAATGTTGCAGGTAAAATCATAGCCAATTATTGGTTGGATAAAGTCTATACCAAACAAGAAGGCTATGCACACCGAAATGGTGATATTCATATTCATGATTTGGATTGTTTGACAGGATACTGTGCTGGCTGGAGTTTACGTGTATTGCTTAACGAAGGTTTTAACGGTATTCGCGGTCGCGTCGAAAGTAAAGCTCCTTCCCATTTTAGGGAAGCTTTAGGACAAATGGCTAATTTTCTTGGAATTTTGCAAAGTGAATGGGCAGGTGCGCAGGCATTCAGTTCCTTTGATACTTATTTAGCTCCTTATGTTTTTAAGGACGATTTATCCTTTGATGATGTATTGAAAGCGGTTCGCAGTTTTGTTTATAATTTAAATGTTCCAGCCCGTTGGGGACAATCGCCTTTTACCAATATCACTTTGGACTGGGTAGTACCGGAAGATTTAAAAACACAAATCCCAACCAAGAACGATCTGCATTTTTTCGAATCAAATTTTGAATACAATCTCTTGATGAAAGCCAGGGAACGAGGCGTTAACAAATTAACTGATTTACGATACGAACATTTTCAAAAGGAAATGAACCTCATCAACAAAGCGTATTATACCGTAATGACCGAAGGAGATGCAAATGGACAACCTTTCACCTTCCCTATCCCAACAGTAAACATTACCGACGAATTTGACTGGAATGGAGAAAATACCGATTTGCTTTTTGAAAATACAGCGAAAATTGGTTCCTCCTATTTCCAGAATTTCATCGGAAGCCAATATTTATTGGATGAAAATGGCAATAAAAAAGAAAATCCAAATGCTTACAAACCTAATGCCGTTCGCAGCATGTGCTGTCGTTTACAACTCGATTTACGCGAATTATTAAAACGCGGTAATGGTCTTTTTGGTAGCGCCGAAATGACAGGTAGTATTGGAGTGGTTACCATCAATATGGCACGTTTGGGTTATCTGTTTCAGGGAAACAAAACCGAATTGTTCCTGCAATTGGATAAACTGTTATATCTTTCCAAATCAACTTTAGAGAAAAAAAGAGTATTCATTCAGGAAATGTATGACCGAGGTTTATACCCTTATACCAAACGATATTTACAACATTTCAGAAATCACTTTTCAACCATTGGGGTCAACGGGATGAATGAAATGATTGTGAACTTCACTAGAAAACAAGATACAATAACCTCACTATCTGGAATTGAATTTGCATCGGAAGTTTTGGACCATATTCGCAACCGAATGAAAGAATTTCAGGAAGAAACTGGAAATCTCTATAATCTAGAAGCCACTCCAGCCGAAGGAACAACGTATCGTTTTGCCAAAGAAGATAAAAAACGCTTTACCGATATCTATCAAGCTGGACAAGAAGGCAATATTTATTACACAAACAGTTCACAAATACCGGTTGATCATACCGAAGATCCGTTTGAAGCTTTGTTTTTACAAGACGAATTGCAATGCAAATATACTGGAGGAACGGTGTTGCATTTGTATATGAGCGAAAAAATTAGCTCTCCAGAAGCCTGTAAACAATTTGTGAGGAAAGTAATCTCTAATTTCAAATTGCCATACATCACTGTGACTCCTGTGTTTAGTGTGTGTCCTATTCACGGCTATTTGAATGGAGAACATGAATATTGTCCGAAATGTGATGATCTTTTATTGGTTAAAAAAGTTAATCTATAACTCTTAATCCTTAAATTTAATAATCTATACTTAATAACTTAAAACTTAAAAAAACATGAAGACCTCCCTACAAGCAATTTTAGAACAAAACCCGCATTTAAGAACCAAATGTCTGGTATACACCCGTGTTATGGGCTATCACAGACCTGTAGAAAGTTTCAATATTGGAAAAAAAGGAGAACACAAACAACGCACCCATTTCAATGAAAGAAAATGTCAGTAAACCCATTTACAATATAACGCCTTTTACTTTATTGGATTATCCACATAAATCAGCCTGCATTCTTTGGTTTGCAGGTTGTAATATGCGGTGTTCGTACTGCTACAATCCCAAAATTGTCCTTGGGAAAGGAACTATTTCTTTTGAAAAAACACTTGTTTTTCTACGTTCCCGCAAAAATTTATTAGATGCTGTTGTTTTCAGCGGAGGGGAATGCCTTTTGCATAAAAACATACTTGACCTCATTATCGAGGTCAAAAAAATGGGTTTTCTAATAAAAATTGATACGAATGGTTCCAAACCGAAAGTATTACAGGAAATACTTGAAAAAAACCTAATTGATTATCTCGCTTTGGACTTTAAGGCTCTGCCTTCCCTGTTTGAAAAAATAACCCAATCTAATCTTTTTTTACCATTTGAAAAATCTTTACATTTATTAATAGAAAGTAACATTCCGTTTGAAGTTCGTACCACAATACATACTGATTTAATCTCAAAAGAAGAAGTCCGATTGATGATTCACTATTTAGAAAAGAACAATTATGCAGGGAATTATTACCTACAACATTTTGTAAATGGCGTTCAAACCTTAGGGAAACTAGGCTATTCCCATAAAGAATCTGAAAGAGCAGCACTTTCCACTAGAACCATAAAAGTCCATTTCAGAGGTTAATTATAACGTTAACCCTCTTGGCTAGATTTTACCCCATTTTAATGACAGTTTAAGACTTAAGAAAATCAGTTCAACCAAACCCTTAAAAAGAGTCCCCGAATTGTAACCTTTAAGCACGACCATCATCATGGATTATCCGATTTAAAAAAAACTACAGCTCATTGTGAAAGAATTAGATGCCCATATACGTTTTAAGAACGCATTTTATTCGCTAAAATTAAAAAAATAGCCACTGCGACTCAATTGGCTAAAATCAACGAAATTCATTCCAAAGAAGCTTTTACAGAAAAAGGAGATAATGTTTTCTGGCTCTGAAAATAGATTAAAAAATGAATAAAAACCATTGGATAAAGAAGAATATAGATTATATTTCCAAAATTAAAGCCCCTATTAGAAATTAAGGATGAAGAAATATTGGATACTGATTTGTTTTATTAATTTTTTTATTGCTGCACTGATGGGGCTGTTACTCCGTTTGATGTATGTAGCACCAGTTGAATGGATCAATTTTCAATTTTTATTACACGGACATTCCCATGTGGCGCTTTTGGGCTGGGTGTATTTGATTTTGTACAGTATGATTATTCACTTTTTCCTACCTAAGAAAGTTCAACAGAAACCCATTTACAACAGATTATTTTGGGTCACCCAAATAGCTGTGATCGGTATGATGATACGTTTTCCTGCTGAAGGATATTCGATACTTTCGATTGCTTTTTCTACTTTACATATATTTTGTAGTTACTATTTCTGTCGATTAATTTGGAAAGATTCTCAACCAGCTTCCCTTCCCGAAAAACAACTGCTGCGAACTGCCTTGTTCTTCATGGTTCTATCAACATTGGGAGTCTGGTGTTTGGGTTCTGCAGTAGGATTACTAGGCAAAGCGAGTCCTTTTTATCAAATTGCTATTCAATTTTTTTTGCACTTTCAATTTAACGGCTGGTTTTTGTTTGCCGTTTTAGCTATATTTTTTTATCAATTGAAAGCCTCTATCAACGAAAAAAAGTTTCGACTGTTCTATAATTTATTGGTCGCAAGCACAATTTTAACTTTGGCTTTGCCAGTGAGTTGGTTCCATTCAAATCCCATTTTTTATTGGATAAATGGGATTGGAGTTGTACTTCAATTGGTATCTTTTTTGATTTTTATTAAAATCATTCAACCCCATTTCCAAGCTTTTTTCAGCTCATTAAAATCAATTGAAAAAATCGTTTATGGTTTTGCTTTATTTTCTTTAGCCTTAAAAATCGGGATTCAATTGGTCGTTTTAGTGCCAGAACTGGCTCAGGTTTCCCATCAAATTAGGAATTTTGTAATTGGTTATATTCATTTAACGATGTTGGGAATTATCACCGGATTTTTATTGGGATTTGCATTACAAAATGCATTCTTAAACGGTAAAACCTTTTTAGTAAACTGGGGAATAAAAATATTTCTATTAGCATATGTTCTAACGGAATTCCTGTTATTTATTCAAGGTATTTATTTATATTTCAATATTGGTGAATTTCCAATGTATCAGCAAAATCTTTTCATAACAAGTATGGGTTTGCCTGTAGGACTTTTTATGTTGATAATTAGTATTTTTAAACTTAAATCAAAATTGATGTGAGCCTCATTTATTGTTAATTATTCACCTTTTGAGCGCAACTGTTTGGATAGGTGGACATTTGTTGTTAACCTTTGGCTATTTGCCTCAAGACCTCAAGGAGAAAAATCAAAATATCATCTTGAATTATGAAAAAAATATGAACCTGTAGGAATGTTTTACTGGTAATCACAGGAATTATGATGGCTTATAAATATAGTGTTCGTATCGAATATTGGTTCCATTTTTCTAGCCCAATAGAGAAAGTAGTTTCTACAAAATTGCTTTTACTTTTGCTAACTGTATTTTTCGCATTAAGTACTCAATTTAGAGTTTTACCAAAACTTTAAAATAATCCCGACAAATTGCCCGAAATGATTTTTTATATTTTATCAGTTACCATAATTGATGTTTTGATGCTTATTTTTGGTTCATTTATCCGCTTTGGAGGATTTTAATTTTATAATCATAACAAACAAGCCTTTAATATACAATCCTCCTGTGCAGAAAAACAATCCTTCTCCGCTATTTTGTTTCAAGTATTTTCACAATTGACCTAAGTAATAAACAACCTAAACAATCAAAAGTATTTATAAGAGAATAAACTATTTTCAATAAATTTGTAAAAAAACAACTATGTTTTCTAAAACCTGTGAGTACGGAATACGAGCCACTATTTTTATAGCATCACAATCCTATCAAAACAATAGAGTGGGTCTAAAAAATATTGCAAAAAAAATTGATTCTCCTGAGGCTTTTACAGCCAAAATTCTACAAATACTTTCCAAAAATAATATTATCAATTCCATCAAAGGAGTTGGTGGTGGTTTTGAAATCCCGAAAGAAACTCTGAGCCAGATAAAGCTTGCCCAAATTGTAACGGCAATAGACGGAGACCGAGTTTTTACTGGTTGCGGACTGGGACTAAATCAATGTACTGAAGCACACCCTTGCCCAGTTCACGATAAATTCAAAGCGATACGAAATGAATTGACAGCCATGCTTGAAAATACGAATCTCGAAGAATTGGCACTTGGGATTAAATCCGGTGATACTTTTTTAAGGTATTAATATAATCTTATACTTACAAGAATAAAAGCCTATTATAACATAATGTCGACCTGGCTGGAGGGAATGACACATATATACAAATTATGATAAAATTGGACTAAAATTCCCTGATAAATATATCAGAATGGCTGCGAATTATTGAATATTTCATTTTAACTATTAATTATCCCCTAAAAGACGCTCAACGAAATATTTACATGTAAATATAAATCCCTAACATGATAATTATTATTTTAAATAATTCAAACTAACACTAGTTTTGACTAATGAAAAATCAATTAACAATGAGAAATTCTTTAGTTCAAAAAATCAACATTCTAGGCTCTAGATACACCAGTTACCCACGGTTCCTTATTGGGAAGAAGCCTGTTTTTTGTATAAAATTTGGATTCGTACTTTAAAAAAACTTTTTAGAAAAAAATGCTTCAGAAGGAATCAGTTTGTACATTCACCTGCCTTTTTTCGAGAGTTTATATACTTTTTGTGGCTGTAACAAGCGTATCACCAAAAATCACGATGTAGAAGACCCTTATATTGCGGCCGTTTTAAAAGTATGGGCTTTGTATTGTGAACTCTTAGATGAAAAACCCCTGATAAAAAAATCATTTGAGCGGAGGAACTCCAACCTTTTTCTCTACAAATAATTTAGTATTTTTAATCAATGGTATTTTTTTCGCTTGCTAACAAGGCTCCAAACCATGAATTTAGTTTTTAGAAATATACCAACAACACCACATACCAACATTTGAAAAAACTCTATGATTTAGGTTTCAGAAGAGTGAGTTTTGGAATTCAAGATTATTCCGAAAAAGTGCAAAAAGCATCCACAGGTTACAACCTTTTAAAATGTAGCCAAAGTGACTCTTTAGGCAAAGGTAATTGGCTATACTTCTGTTGGACATGTTATTATTTTTGATTTGCCTTTTCAGCAAGTAGCCGATATTGTTGATATTATCGGAAAACAACTTTTTTAAACAAACAACAAATGGAATTCAAAGCTAACTGCAATTTTTAAATGCGATTCCAATTTCTGTAAAGAATTTACCTTTTAAATGAGCTTGCTTTTTTATCTTTTAAACAATTCTCTTTAATACTTCAAGAAACAGAAGCAACTGCCATTAATCGGTAACCGTCACACAACTCTTTTTAAAATCTAAATAAACAAGCCCAAGAGGGCTTTCTCATAGTACAACCTAAACTATTTTTTTTGCCATTTCCAAGTCCGGGATCTTAACATTAACCAAATCCTCCTTGTAAAAATGCAACAAGTATTGAATAACATTGTTGTTATCTTCGAAAGAAGTCGTCGAGGCAAACAACGATTGGTAGTACCCGATTCCTTCAAACAAATTACTTTTAAACAAATTCCATTTTTTTATTTGGGTTGCACTAATCTCGACCGAAACCGTAGCGATCTGATTCTTCAGATAATCCACGTATATTTTCAATTCCTTGACAAACATATTCGGACGGTTTTTAGCGGCCAATCCCGAAGCGTTTCCATAAATATGCTGTACCATTTGGGAAAGCGAAACCTCTTTGTCAAAATACACCATATTAGGTCCGGGACAAATGACCACCCCTTGCTCCTGCCCTTTGATCTTGATGTCATTTTCTAAATAGGAAGCGTTGGCCAAACCTACACAGAGACATGCTTTTTCGGTGATGCTATTTTTCTTTTTTTCAAAAAGATAAGCAGATAGCGTTTCTTTTACTACCGCTAACTCTTCTAATTTTAAGTCCTGGTATTTTTTGGAAGCGGGACACATTCCTTTCAGCCCATATTCTTTGCTCAACGCCAAGAATTTTTTTGGACAGGAGCTTCCAGCATTACCTTCATTGATTCTTTTTTGTTTAAAAAAATCATTTGTTGTTCCTTTTACGGCATTGAATGGGATTCCCAATGGTGAAATGTGGCTCAAATAGAAATCATCTTCTTTGGCTTTGGCCAATAATTCTCGTGTCGCTTTATCAACGGAAGTGGCTTCGGGAACCAATAAAAATGGCGACCCCCAACCCACAGAATCCACTTGGTAATGATCCAATAAAAAGTCGTGTTCTTCAGCAGTTCCTACCCCGCCTTGAACGGTGATTTTCAACTCTAATATTTTTTCGGGAATAGGCTTTCCTTTTTGCTCTAAAGCTTTCACCATCAAATCATGAGCAGACTGAACCAGTTGTTCTCTCTTTTGCTTGAATTCTTCTAAAATGGGTCCCAACAAATAACCGTCGGTTGCAAAAGCGTGTCCGCCACAATTCAAACCCGATTCGATGCGGTATTCGGAAACCCAAAGTCCTTTTTTTGCCAAAAAATTCCCCTGTATCATCGCCGAGCGGAAATCACTCACTTTCAGGATAATTTTCTTCTTCAAGGTATTGTTGCTATCTGGAAAAAAGACATCAAATTTTTCAAAATAGCTGTATAGTCTCGGATTCATCCCTGCAGAAAGCACCACAGATGAAGTAAGCGTGCTGTTAGCAAAACCACGAAGAGAGGCATGGGCATCATTGAATTCCACAGGCAATTGCACGTCCTTTATGAAATTGTCTTTATCGACCTTGGTCATAATGTTAACGTCGATATCTCCCGCAGTCAAGTTGTTTTCAAGAAAGTTTTTGATATTATCCTTGAAGGCGATTCCGTCGTCCATCAGGTTTTTGAGCCCCTTTTTGATTTCCGATTTGTTAGGCAACATGGCAATGTAATTTTCTAAAGCCAATTTGCTTTCGGCCAATTCGATTTTGAAACTTTCGAATTTTTCTTTTACGATTTTGTCCACCAAATTCAAATAAGAAGTAACTCGTTCGGCACGGTAATCATATTTTTTTTGGGTGATTTCTTTATATGGAAAATTAAATTTCTCACTGTAAAAAGCATTCATTTTTTCGATAAGATCATCGTCTATAATTGAAATCACTGATGAGATGCCATATTTTGCCACTCGAATCGGACTGTCTATCGTATAGGCAAGTCCCATTACGGGAATATGAAAAGTGTGTAATTGTTTTGTTGTTGTCATACCTCTTGTTTTTATTCAAATAGAGTACGAATTTCGTTAAAGCAAATCGTTCAAAACCTGATAATTATCATGCGATATGCTCTTTATTGAAATACTTTTACACATTTAAAACAATCATTATCAGAGAAAAACTGCAAATTCCAGTGATATTGACCACCTAGTTCCAATTTAAAGTGACCATCTGATTCCAATTCAAAATGACCACCATCATTTTTCATTAAAAACTACTTTTTTTCTTGTGTTAATTTGTTATTCAAATATACTAAAATACCTCTTTGTTAATACCTCTTTTCTTTCTCATAGATGTAAATTGGATATGCAAATAAAAGCTGCAGTATAAGTTAAGCTACATTTTTGTATTTAATTTGATTGTTAAATTCTTCAATAGTTGCATAATTCAAAGCTGAGTGTCTCCTTTTTCTGTTGTACCAAATTTCAATGTATTCAAAGATTTCCAGTTTCATTTGTTCTTTTGACATCAGTTTGTTTCCGTAAATCAATTCGGTTTTCAAGGATTTAAAAAAACTTTCCGCTACTGCATTATCCCAACAATTTCCTTTGCGACTCATACTTCGGGTTATTTTTTTATACGAATCAAGAACATTTACGAACTTTTTGCTGGCATATTGAACACCTCTGTCAGAATGAAAAATCAAGCCTTGCTCAATATTTCGGTTTTTAACTGCCATTTTCCAAGCTCCAAGCGTAGTTTCTTCTGTACTCATTCCATCGCTCAAACTCCAACCGATAATTTTTCGGTCGTATAAATCCATAATTGTTGTCAAGTATACAAATCCTTCGTTAGTTTGGATATATGTAATATCCGAAACCCAAACTTTTGAAGGCATTTTTACAATAAACTCTCTGTTTAATACATTTTCGACAACTAAATAATTATGATTTGAGTTGGTTGTAACTTTGAACTTCTTGCTTAATTTGCTTCGGAAGCCAAGTTCTTTCATATATTTTGCAACTGTAATTCGTGAAACTTTATAACCTAAAGACTGTAGTTCCAATGTTATTCTAGGGCTTCCATATCGTTGCTTAGATTCAAAATAAATCAATGTTATCTGTTCTTTTATGGCAATTTTTAGTTGTTGTCTTGCTGTGATTGCTTGTTTTTTCCATCGGTAATAACTTCCGCTGCTCACTTGTAGAACTTTACACATTTTTTCAATCGGGAATAGTTGTTCATTGCTTTTTATGAAACTATAAATCATCGACCGCTCTTGCAAAAAATGCCGATTGCTTTTTTTAATATATCACGTTCTAACTCGGCATCTTTGAGTCTTTTCTCTAGTTCGTGGATTTTTTCTTGCTCCGGAGTGAGTTTTAAATTTCCTTTCCCAGGAAAACTTCCTTCTCCAAATGCCTCGAACTCTTTACGCCATTTATACAACTGTGGTGCTGTTATTCCTAACTCTCTGGCGAACTCTGATATGTTGGTTCTATCATAACTCAATTGGACTGCTTTCTCTTTAAAAGCTTTGTCATAAATTTTGCGGACTTGTTTCATAAGGTAAAATTAAGATTATTTCTTAACTTTCTGTGATGGCTAAGTTAGCATGTCCAGCAAGTGATGTACAACAGAAAAAGAGGGAATCAAAAAGTACCTAAAGCGTACAATGAAAACTTTCCTTTAAAAGGTTTTTTATTGTGTCCTATTTGCAACAAACAAATGACAGCTAGTAAATCCAAGGGAAGAACACAATACTACAACTATTATCATTGCATAAGTCCTTGCAAAGGAAGATATACTTCCGAAGAAGTACATCAACAAGTAAATGACTTTTTAGGGGATTTATCTTTTGACAAACAATTCCAAGAATTGTATTTTGAAATCATTAAAGAGAAACTAACGGAAGAAACTAAACAAAAAGCATTAGGCGCAAAGCATTATGAAAATCTAAACTCAATTGAAGACAAATTAATCAAGCTACAAGATTTGTACATCGATGGTGATATGGACAAAGCAGGATACGAATCGGCTAAACAACGTTACGAGAATATTAGAGCTGAACTCAAATCAAAAGAAGCAACATCAGAGGACAGTAAAAAGCTAGTTGAATTGTATAACAGAGCTACTAAAAAATTAATAGATATTGATATTCAGTACAATAACTCTAATCTCGAGCAAAAAAGAAAGATAATTGGTTCGATATTTGAAAAAAAAATTCAATTTGAAAATAAAAAAGTTCGAACCACTAATTTGAATCCAATCTTAAATGAAATTACCAGTATTAACAAGGGATTAGAAGGAATAAAAAAAAAGGATTTAACTAAAAAATTAGTTAAATCCTCTATGGTGACCGCGGAGGGGTTCGAACCCCCAACCCTCAGAGCCGAAATCTGATATTCTATCCAGTTGAACTACGCAGTCTTATTATTTACGATATACGAGGTACGATTTACGATATTAGCTTCACTCCGTTCGGCTTCGCCTCGGGTCGATTTACTAATTACGAAATCAATTGTATCCTAAGATAATAATTTTTTAACAATAGTTGAGATGGTTTTTCCATCCGCTTTTCCTGCTAATTCAGCAGAAGCCAATCCCATTACTTTTCCCATAGCTGCCATTCCTGAAGCGCCATTATCGGCAATAATTTTAGCTACAACCGCTTCTACTTCGGCTTCTGATAACTGAGCTGGCAAGAATTTCTCAATTACGGCTGCTTGTTCTAATTCAGGCGCTGCTAAATCAGGACGACCTTGTTGGGTATAGATATTAGCACTGTCTTTACGTTGTTTGACCAAACGTTGCAACAATTTAATTTCTTCTTCAGCACTGATTTCTTCTTTGGCACCGCTTTCCGTTTGTGCTAAAAGCAAGGCTGATTTCACTGCACGCAATGATTCTAATGCTACGGTATCTTTGGCTCTCATGGCGTTTTTAATTTCGTCCATGATTTGTGTGGCTAAACTCATATTTTCTGTTTTTTGTGTGTTTGATTTTTTGCCCCAGATGGAAGTGAAAAGCCTTTTAAAGAGAAAATGTGTTTTTTTCTTGGAGTTAAAAAGCGACTTTAGGAGCTCTTTTACCTCCTTAGAAAAAAGCATTTTCGAGAAAAAGCTTGCAACGACGGCTGGACTAAGGCTCGCAAATTTAGCACAATTTACCCAAACTAACAAAAGATTGATTGCAACGGCAATAGGATAAAAAAATAACCCGAAAATCGGTTGACTTTCGGGTTATCTTGGTTTTGGTTAGTTTGGTTTGTTAGTCTACATTATCGTGTAAATACGA